>Ga0209260_10000043_pt1 | contig 96128 bp, 93 predicted proteins | sample WorMetTypGCAVOLI_FD_187421 | JGI IMG/M metagenome (GOLD analysis project Ga0209260, IMG submission 187421) | Marine gutless worms symbiont microbial communities from Max Planck institute for Marine Microbiology, Germany - Olavius algarvensis... ...
AGCGAAAGCTCGATAATCCGGCCCCTGATCTTTTTAGGCAGTTGGTTCGGATGAGAAGCCGGAATCGGCGGTTTGTCCACCAGGCCTTCGAGACCATGCTCCTGAAAGGATCGTTTATATTCGTAAAACTGGCTGCGAGAGACTTTGTGCATCCGGCAAGCCTTGGATACGTTGCCCAGTTTTTCAGCTAATTGTAGCAAGGTCAGGCGCTTGTGTGCTAACTTCTTAGTTGCGGTCATTGTGTCCTCCTTTGGGCATTATTGTTCGGCAAAACATTTATCCCCGAGAGGACGACCGCGCGCCATACCCTGGTCTTCTTTTGGGGCCAGGGATGGCGCTTATCGTCTATCTCAAACTGTTTGGGAAGATCTTAACTTTTTCACTTTAGCTCTTCATGTTCTTTGTTGCGATATCAATAGGCTGAAAGGCGTGGATTACCTGAAATTGTCCGCGACTATTTTGCCCCGTTTCATATTGGTCGGAATCTTGTAGACTATCTAGCCGATCTTATCCTGCAAATATTCCAGGCTGGGCATCGGATCTTCGACCCGATGCGGCTCGAGGGTGAGCACCGGTGGATTGTTCGTCCTGCCCTGTAAGAAGTTAAACAGAGGTTCCAGGCCGATGCTTCCGTGGCCCAGGGCCCGGTGCTCGTCATCCGCACCGGAATTGTCGTGCAGGTGAAACTGCCCCAGATAGGGCCCCAGCGTGTCCAGCCAACCATCCATGGGCACCTTGCCGAAAGCGAAGTGGTGGCCGACATCGAAGCAGAACCCGATATCCGGTTCGGCCAGTTCACTGAAAAGGGGCAGCATCTGACTGGGATCGGTCTCGTAGACATTCTCCAGCATGAGGCGGCTGCCGGCTTGACTGATCTTCTCTCCCGCCACGCGCCAGGTTTCCAAGCTGGATTCCAGCCAGGCCTCCCGGTAATAACTGTGCCGCCGGTAATCGTAGCCGGGATGGCAGACAATCGTCACTGGTTCGAATATCTCGATGAGGTCGATCATCTGGTCCAGCCGTTTGCGGGTCAGGGCTAAAAAATCCGGGTCCTGTGAACCCGGTACCATGTCCGCAAATGGGCCATGGAAAGTGATGGTCCTGCCGTTGCGCTTGAATATAGCGGCAATTTTCTCGTAATCAGCGCGCGAATAGCGTTCCAGTGCATCGGCATCCATGCAGATTTCAGGATTGAGACCGGCCTTTTCAAACAATTCCAGGTAACCGTCAAAAAACATCCCGAAGGGAATATTGACCTGCACTTTATCAATAATCGGTTTTAAGTGTTCTCCTAACTCCATTCACAACTCCCATCCATATTTAGCGTTAATACAGATCATGCAAATCCAGTCGTGGTTTCAATCTCAAGATGAGACCCCTTGAACATCCAAGTTCTGGATACCCTCAAGGAACATCCGGACCAGGTCCGGTGCAGCTTTATGCTCATACAGGCGGCCTTCCGACGTCAGGCCCCCTATTATGCCGCTGCGGAAAAATTCCTGCAACAGCCAAATGCCCACCGCCGTCCGGTCGGCGGGATCGGGCCTATTCCCCGAGACCGCCCTTTGACGGGGAGATACAGGCACCCCCCGGTCCTGCATTGATTTCATAAAGTTCAGGATTCGGCCCAATCTAAGCAGGGTGATGCTTTCCAGCCGGTTGGTCTTCTGGTCCAGCGGTAGCGCAGTGGCCCGCATCAGGTCGAAACGTTCCGGTAAGAGGGCGCGCTTTTTACACAGCTGATAATCCCGGCTGCCAGGAGCCGGATAAAAGACGGACACGCCGGCTAAGACACGGTGTCCGGCAAGGTAGAGCAGGTCGGCCAGCGAATCCTCGGCCGACTGGTCGGGAGCGCCGACAATAATATAGCCCACGGCGGTTAAATCGTTGCGCCGGGCAGCCTGCAGGGCGGCCTCGAAAGCTGACCGCACATCCTTGCGGTTAAACCGTTTCAACTGGCCTGCCACGGTCGTCCCGACGGCCAGGTTCAGGGTTTTAAAGCCGGCCGTCCGCATGGCCGGTACCATGGCGTCATCCAAGGCCGGTGGATAGAGACCATTCATGGCCCGCAACTCGATATTACGATGTGCGTAACGGTGCTTTAAGGCCGCCATCAGGTCCAGGAACCAGCGTCGATCCATAGAGAGATTTTCATCTTCGAAATCGACAAAACCGATGTCATGCGCGCGGACCTGTTGATCGATTTCGCGGACGATTGCGTCAACAGACCTTTTGCGGTAGGGGTACCCGCTGTCCGCCCCAAAAGCGCAGTAACTGCATTGCAGGGGGCACCCCCGACTGGCGACCACCACGGCGGCCCCGCGTGGGCCTCTTTGATAATAACGGTGTTTGATCAGATGTGCGGCTGGAAGGGCGATATCGTCGAGATTTTTCAGCCAAACGGGATCGTTCACCTGCAGGTGACCTTCCGGTTGCCGCAAGACGATACCGGAAATCCCGACGAGTGATCCTCCGGTTTTAAGGGCCGCGGCCAGGGCGGGCAGGCTCTCTTCCGCTTCTCCGCGGATCACATAATCGACAGATTCACTCTGCAGGGCTGCTTCCGGAAGGGCTGTCGGGTGGTGTCCACCCATTACGACGGCTATGCCGGGATCGACCGATTTTACGATGGCAGCCACTTTAGAGGCCTCGTCGCTGTAGGCGGTAAAAAGGGAACTGATCCCGACCAGAAATGCACCTGATTCTCTTATGATGCGTTCAATGTGCTGGTAGCTGTACCCAAAATGCCGGTACTGGTGAAAAAGGGCAAACGGCGACACATCGGGCTCCCCGTAAAAAGGCTGCAGATAAGCCATCTGGGCGGGACGGGGTAAGGGCTTCGATTTGTGGGTGGCCAGGGCATCAAAGATCGCAACCGAAAAACCAGCCTTTTCAAGCGCCCCTGCCAGGCACGCCAATCCGTAGGGTATGGTTCGCTTGCGGGTGAGATAAAAATCCTGGATAGGCGGTTGGATCAGAAGAATATCGGGCATGTTGTCTCTGGTTGGCGCCAAGAAGAATTAAACTTTCCACAACTTTCTACCGATAACAGTAGAATAGATCGATAAGGTCTTGAATATGCGCATACGAAGTTGAAACTATGACCGATATCTCAGCCATCATCAAGGTTTTTATGGAACCGGGCCTGAAAACCGATCGCCCCGGCCAGGCAACCTTGCGACCCGGAACCATGCTCAATGGGCGGATTACCAATATCCTGCCCAGCGGACTGCTGCAGATCAATTTCGGCAAGTTTCGTACCCAAACCCGGGTCCGGTTCCCGGTTGCCAAAGGCGACACCCTGCGTTGTGAGGTGCTGGAAACCGGCAACCGGATTAAGCTGAAAATACAGGATCCGCCCCGGGCGACCAATAAGGCGCCGATCGAGCAGTCTTTCAAGCCCGAGGATCTGCAGCATTTCAGGCGACAGCTTGAAACAACCATTCAAAAGCCAGGTGCTCACGGAAAGGACGGCCTTCGTCCATTTACAGCGCGGCTTAGCCAACTGCTGCTATCCCTGCAGGCCGGTCGGGCACCGGATCAGTTGGCGCCCCTCATTAAAGCGCTGCTTACCAATTCGGGCATCTTTTTCGAAAAAAAGCTGGAAACCATACTACTCCAGCTCTTCAAAACACCTGAGAGCATCGATGTCGGTCGGGCTGCGACCCACCCCTTTGTGACCAATATATTTGACTGCGACCTAAAACCCAACCTGCTCAAACTGGCTGCCGCCCTTGAACAAACCAGGAGCGTAAGAGATTCGAAACTTACCCCAATCCGAACGACCACCCGAAACTTGATCAACCATATCGAGGCCGCGCAGGCCCTGCTTATCCGGACAACCCCGGCCAAATCAGGCAAAACCGCTGCCGTTTACACGCATAATAATTCATCTAATAGGGGATCGCCCAGACACCATGCGGATACTCTGCCAGCAGCAATTATAAAAACACTGCAGGTGCAGTTGATCAAAACGGGCCTGTGGTCAGATCCGCAAATCCGAGCGCTGTTACCCGCGTTGGCGCAGGTGCCGGAGGCAGCTGACGGTCGCAATACCGGGCCGATACCTGCTTTGAAACAAATGGACAGCCCGGTGGCCAGTCAACTGCCCCTTGATATCAAAACCATTAACAAAAAAACCCTGCAAAGATCCTTGGCCGGGATGATAAAAAATGTGCCCGCCCCGGGCTCGAACACGTTAGCACCGCTGTTATCGGATTTCCGGGGCTACATGCAGGCAAATCGGCTCCGTTTGGATGCGCATGTTGAAAAGGCATTGGATCGTTTGGAAATAATCACCCGCACGCCGCTGCGAGCCGGTTCGCCCGGAAATCGAACAAGCCGCCGCATAGAGTCAACCCGGCAAGACCTGCAAGTATTAGCGCGTTTCATTGAAAGCCGACCGCCCCAAGACCTGTTGAAATCTCCGCCACCCCTGCCGCGGACACTGGAAAAGAACGCTTTATCTAAAAAACATGCGCTTGGGGAGTCAAGGGAGATGCCACTTGGTTCCCGACGACCAGCTCAAGCGAACGGCATCGCCCGACCCGCCCAAATAACAACCGGCCGGGAAATCAACCGGGTTGTGACCCTGATAGAACCCAAGGCGACTGCCCTGAGCACAGAGCTCGATCGCATTGACAAGGCCCTGGCCGAAATTGCAGCGGATAAAAACGTCTCGCCGGCCGGTAAAAAACTATCCGATACAGTGCGGGCCCTGCAGGTTCTGATCGATCGCAACCAAATGCCGACGGGGGACGCAGTTGACCGGGCGCTTGTCTCCCTGGCAGCCCCCAGGCCGTCCCCCGGGATTACAACGGTTGCGGCTTTAAAACCAAGCATAGTTTCCGAAAACCTGCTGATGGATCTGGCCGCCTTGCGTGAATTCATCAGCCTCCAGAAAACGGAACTCAGCGAGACCATGGAGACGTTGCGGGGCCTTCTGGGCAAGACCGATTCAGAAACCGATACTGGCGATCGGTATGGACCCGATCGGGGCCGCGGGGCGGATCCACTGCAGGTCATCACCTTCACCCTGCCGATGGAGGAAGGGCAGAAGCCAGCCCGCCTGAAGGTATTCTATCCATTCAAGAAGAGCGCATCGACCGGGGCCGGGTTCCGGATATCCCTGCTGTTGTCAATGGAGCGGATGGGCCCTCTCAGGGCTGACATTTTTACGCACCAGAATAACCTCGAAGTCAAATTCAGCGCCGAAAACGAACACGTACGCCGTTACATAGACGGCCATTTAAACCACCTGGGCGATCTGCTCAAGGGCCCTTTTGAAACTGTCAACCTTACTGCCACCGTCGATGAAAAAAACATCGCTGCCTTCGAATACGAAGATCTGGAATTGTCCGGCGACCGGCTGGTAGATTTGAAAGCCTGATATGGAAGAACAGAAAAAAGCCGCCGTGATTTCCTATGATCCCGCAAAGGATCGAGCCCCGCAACTGGTAGCCGCCGGCCGCGGGCTCATTGCGGAAAAGATCCTGGAAGTTGCCCGGGCTTTCAATGTCCCGGTCCGGGAGGATCGCAACCTGGTCCACCTGTTGGAAGCTCTGGAAATAAACAGTGATATCCCGGAAGAATTATACCGCGTGGTAGCTGAAGTGCTGGTCTATGTTTATAAGTTGGATAATGCGTTTGAAGAACACGAGGCAGACAAAACGGCCAAATAGAATGATTGCTATAGAGTATGTGGGAAGTTCTTTCCAGCCGTTTTAAGTGAAAGGGATTAGGTGTTGGGCTGTGCAGCAGCAGTTTTCCGATTCATCCTGAAACTTATGACTTAAGCCTGACGTTTTTACCTGCGGCGGGCCTTATTTTTCTTCTTCTTTTTCTTCCTGGCCTTATTCTCCCGGCGTTTGCGTTTCTTTTCAGCCAGCTGTTCTTTCTTTTCGACAATTTTGGCTTTGATGTCGGTCCGGTATTTTTCAATGGTATAATATGCCAGATAGTAGCTGATCACCGCCAGGGGCAACCCCAGTACAACCCCGCCCAGGGTCATGGCCCCGAATATTTTCGGGGCCTTCTCGGCGAAGGCCAGCATGGTGGATCCACTGGCCGCATCCGCGGCATTCAGCCCTAAAGACAGGCCCATGATCTTAGCCCCAACGAAATAGGTGGGTCCGTAAATGAAGGGGGCCGTAAACGGGTTGGATACCCAGACGGCCATGACCGCCGCGATCTTGTTCCATTTCAGCATCGCGGCAATGGGGATGGCAATGGCCATTTGAAATCCCATGGTGGGTGACATGGCCACGAAAATACCCAGAGCAAACCCCAGTGCAATTTCCCGGGGGGTCCCCCGGATTTTGAGAAATCGCACGTAGGCCTTTTTGATAGATTCCCACAGCCGACTCGGTTTGCGCGCATCTATTTTCTGGTTCGCCCGATTGTCCATAACCAAATTAACGTAGCATTTTTAAGCAGCAGATGAAACGAAATAAGGCCCTGTACCCGACCCTTTGCCATGGTCTCAGACCGGGCGCCGCCAGTCGGTGCTAAACCCCATCCCCTTGAGAAGGCTGATACCGGTTTCCAGGTGGCGACCGACACTCTCCACCGAATGGCTGTCATCGCCCGGCACCACGGCAATGTCCATCTCTCGCGCCTTTTCCAGGATTGCGGCGGAAATATACGGTTCATCCATATTCTTGGACAGGGCCGCCAGGTTGAAATCCAGGATGAGTCCCCGCTCGGCAATCAAGGTCAGGTTGCGCTTGATCCTTGCGGCGATCTCCGGCCTGGCCAGCCTGGCTTGATAGTGTTCATCATGGATCCGTATAAGATCGAAGTGGCCGATAACGGCTGGGTTCAGCGATTCTATCAACTCGTATTGCTGATCAAAATAACGGCAGTAGAGGTTGTCATGCCCACCCAGAGACGCTACCGCCTTAAGGTAGTCCTCCCGGGAGAAATCAAAACTGATATCATCTACGTGATGCAGCGATCCCACAATATAATCTGGTTGGAAGGTCTCAATCAAGCGGCGGGTAAACGGCAACGCTCCGGAGGTCAGCTCGGTTTCGAAGCCCACGTAAATGTCCAGGGTGCCTGCAAAGCGGGCCTTGAGTTCCCGGGCTGTTTGAATATAGGCCGCAAAGCGTTCATACAGGCGGCCGGCGTCCAAACCGGCGGCCCGTTCATCGGGATACATGAAGGCGTCCGTGACCGGCGGTGCATGCTCTGTCAGGCCGACCCAGGTAAATCCACGCCGTATATAGGCCTGTACTATGTCTGCCAGGGAATCGATGGCATGGTTGCAAAATTCACCGCTGTGACCACCGTGGATGGATACATAGGTTGGATTGGGACGCGTTTGGATCATGTTGCTCTGTACCGGTTTCGGGTGTGGGCTACTTGTCTGGAGGTTGCGGGGGTTTTTCCAAATTGGCGCTCATGCGGGCCAGCAACGCCTTTATCTCGACCAACTGCCCATTCAGCTGACGGATTTCTGTTACGGCCTGTGAAAAAGACCCCGGATTGCCGGATTCTTTCAGCACGGTAGATTGGACGGCACCCAGGTCCCGGATCTGCCGGGCAATCTCGTCCAGCCGGATGCCGATAATAACGATGCAGAAAAGCAATCCAAAATATGCCAGGGCGAGTTGGCCCCACCCAAGCCAGATGTTTCCGACGATCAGGACAGCCAGGAATACGAACGCGGTGATGGAATAAGGGTATTTGTCTAAACTGAATTTCATAATTTGCGACCAACGTCTGGATTCCCGGTACCATATCGGCTCCGGCGAGAATAATCAAGGGGTTGCGGTGGGTTATTTGGTGTGCGCTATCACCGGCGCGTCTTCGCGGATAGTAGCGATACCCTGAAAATAGCCAGTTGATTAAAGGTATGGAAACGACTAACATCCTGTCCGGCCTACATACATTGGCCCCTGCATAGACTCAAGAATATAGGAACATACCCATGCGCACGGCCCTTATAATTTTATTACCAGTTCTGATTATGGTCGTCTTTCTCAAAGAGCCAACGCTATCCGGGGCCCAGAATAAGGATGCCCTGTTTCTGAACAAATGTACCCACTGCCACAATACGGAGCGGATCTGTAAATATATCGGACGGTACAACCCTCTGGTGTGGCGTAAAACGATTGAATACATGCAGAGCAAAGGGGCCAAGGTCGACAACACCGAAAAGATCACCATCGCCATGTATCTGGGTACCCTGCAACGGCATAAAGCTGCTTTTTGTAAGTAAATGTCCGCTCGGGTGCCAATCAAAAACGGCCTGTTTTCCTATCGATATTGGGGTTCCTTTGCCGGAGTGGAGAGTATCCGCTAAGTCCTATCTCAAAAACAGCCTGTAGATCAATCCGTGGATAAATCGGCCATACGGTGGATAGATGTATTTGCCGCTGTTGAACCGGGGTTTGTACAATACCCCTTTGGCCTTGGAAAGGGCCAGAAAACCTTCATGGCTGTGGTACATCCCCATACCCGAGGGGCCGACCCCGCCAAGCGGCAGGTCGTCCTGGGCCACGTGCACCAGGGTGTCGTTGATTACCGCGCCGCCTGAATGGGTTTGGGCCAGCACCTTGTCGGCCTTTGCCTGGTCGTAGTCGAAATAATACAGGGCCAGGGGCCGGGGCCGCGCGTTTACATAGTCGATGGCCGCCGCGGTGTTATCGCAGGGGATGACCGGCAGGAGGGGGCCGAAGATTTCCTCGGTCATCACGTCCATGTCATCACTGACGTTGAAAAGCAGGTGCACCGGCATTTTCCGGCTATCCGTAAAGTCTTCCCCACCCGGATTGACCTTCACGATGCGCGCGCCTTTCTTCTCGGCATCCCGAACAAGCGCCGACAGCCGGGCATATTCGCCGTCATTGATGACGCTGGTATACTGGGGGTTTTTGTGCATAGTGGGATACATGCGCCCCACTGCCGCGGCAAAGGCTGTTTCGAATTCATCCAGGCGGTTTGCCGGGCACAACACATAATCGGGAGCAATACATGTCTGCCCGGCATTAAACACCTTCCCGAAAGCGATCCGCTCCGCCGCATCCGGCATGGGCACCGCAGGGCTGATGATGGCCGGCGATTTCCCCCCCAGTTCCAGGGTAGCCGGGGTCAGGTTTTCAGCTGCCGCCCGCATGACGTGGCGCCCCACCTGGGTGGACCCGGTAAAAAACAGGTGACCCCAGGGCTTCCTTGAAAAAGCGGAGCCCAGCCCCGGCGCGCCCTCCAGCACAGTCACGTGATCCTCGTCAAAGGCCTTAGCCAGCACGGTTCGCAATGTTTCCGCCGTGCGCGGCGTGAATTTGCTCATCTTGATCACCGCCCGGTTACCCGCCGCCAGGGCAGTGGTAAGCGGACCGATGGAAAGATACACTGGGTAGTTCCAGGGGGTAATAATCCCCACGACGCCCAGGGGTTGATAGAGCACCCGGGCCCAGGCCGGTTTAAACAGCAGGCCGACATGGCGGCGACTGGGCCGCATCCATCTTTTCACGCGCTTGGCTGCATAGCGAATGCCTTCCAGGCTGGGAAAGATCTCCGCCAGGCGCGATTCGTCCCCGGACCGGCAGCCGAAGTCAGCGTTCAAAGCCATGGCCAGATGGTCCTGGTAGTTAATCAAAGCTCTTTCGAGATTCAGCAGATGTCCGATTCGTTCTTCAGCCGTGGGCATCCGGTTGCGGGTATAAGCTTCGCGCTGCAGATCGAAAAGACGGTCAAGCGCTGAGGTATCACTATTCGATGTTTCCGGGTGGGTTTCATTCACCATGGGGTCTGTTCCTTTCAATTGTGCCGCACAAAGTCGTCTATCAGGTCTGCCGCTATGTCGGCGCCCTTTTTATTCATATGGATAAAATCGGTAAGGAAAATGAATCCATTTTGAGCTGAAATCGTATCCCAATTACGACCCAATACAAAATGAGCCACAAGCGCCTTGTACATCAGGGTTCTTTCCGGCCCCCTGAATACCAATTTGTTTTCCCGGGCTTCCCCCTCAACTGCAAACGTCAGGACTTCATGTAGCGGCAGGTACGCCAGCTGCTGCTTCTGAGCTATCAACCTGATATCCTCCGAATAGGCCCGCGCCTGCAGATAGCCGGGATGGTCGGGGTTTTCAGTTATCGGCGGCAATGACAGCAGTGCAATTTTGGCCCGGGTTTCCCGCTTCAGTCGCGTGACGATACGCACAAGGTTTAGCCGGAACCATTTTCGGTCGGGCGCCTGTGGAAGGTTCCATTTTTCAATATATCTTTGGGCGCTCTGCTCACCGAGAGTCCCCAGGGCATCATTTGTCCCGATCAGAACAGTGATATACTCAGGCTTGAGCGCGATGATCGTCTCGATGCGCTGCAGCACATTAAAGGCCAGTTCGCTGTTGATGCCCGCGTTGACAAACATGTAATCATCCGGGAACCGTTCGTCCAGTTCGTCCACGTAATTGTGGCTCACCCGCCCATGGGTCAGGCTGTCGCCCAGGCAGACCACAACCTTCTTGTCAGTATCGACCGCTTGGCTTGAAACAGCCTCGGGCCTATTCTCCGGCAACCGGGTAGCTTTGTTATAGAGAGAAAAGCAAGTCCAGGCTACAACCAGAAGCAGGAGCCCGAGGGCCATGGAAAACTTCTTGATCATAAGGTTTTGAAATCGCTTTTGGATATTACGGCCGGCGCTCCCCAGGAACCAGATATGGTCCCTGTTGCGCTTACCGTAGCGGTAAGGTGTGCTTTAGTAAAACTACCTTCCGCAGGGACTTGTCAAGAAAAACCACCGTTCTCTTTCAGGCCTTGTCACCATAGGCAGCGATATGCCCCGGTATACGTTCGTCGCTGCCGTACATGAAATGTTTGGACATGTTTTCGGAATAGCGGCTGGCGGGCGGTTTCCGCCCCATGGCCTCGGCAACTTCCCGGATGTGGATCGGGGCGGCGCCGCAGCACACGCCCAGGTAGCGAATCCCCTGCTGCCATGCATCGGCGGCGAACTGCCTAATTTCATAGCGATTGCAGAACAGTGGGTCCAGGGCCGTGGGAAAAGTGCGGCCGTGGGGGGATGCGCAGGCACAACCGTTTTTATCGTCCAGGTTGAAAAAAGTGGGCTGCTGGGGGTTGGTTCGATAGGGCACCGGCAGAACCGCCATAGGGCCTTGAAGCACGTCGCGGGCCGCCTTCAAATACGGCATCATGGTGACAGGGCCCCTGAAGCAGTTCAAGCCGACAACGTCAGCCCCCCGGTCTTCGAGCACCTTGAGCGTATCAATCACTGACCAGGCGTCGCGCATTTTATTTTCACCCATGGGTGCCAGGGTGATCACGGCCGGGATATTGCCGGCCGCCTGAACGGCTTCGAGGGCACAAAAAGCCTCCTCGGCATAATAGAACGTCTCACCGATAATAAAATCGACGCGCGCATCCGCCGCCCAGGATACCATTTCGTCGAACATGGTGCGAACCTCAGTTTATGCGGCGGTATCATCGGGATGCCATATGTTGGAATTGGAAATGTTGCCGGCCAACAGGTTCGGCTCAGTGCCCTCGGGAACGGTATCCGCAACTTGTCTGGCAATATGCAACGCGGCCCGGTTGAGTGGTTCCAACAAGTCTTCTTTGCCGATAATCCGCATTTTCTCACGGTGCGCATTGTAGGTAAACGCCACCACGACATCTGACCCGGCATGTTGAAAATCCCGGTGCAGGGTTGCCAAAGCTTCCGGGTGTTCCAGCGCCACTTCGGGCACAAACTCACCTGCGGTTAGATACCCGCGCCTTTCCATCTCAAATAGGTACCCTTCGGCACAAACGATGCCTTCTGCTTCCAAGCGTTCCATCAATCCACGTTTCTCCATGGCCCCTCCCTTTTTGGATCCTTCGGTACTGTTCAAGGGTCTTTCGTACAAGGTAAGCCTATTTTGTATGGTGGCAAGGGTAGGCGATTTGAATCCACTCTACCAGATAGGACCCGCTATATTTTTCATTTAGTTGGCCTGGTCGGCACATTCACAGCACGGCAATGGCAGCAAGGCCATCAATCACACTCAGCGGCAATGAGCTTTATCCAACATGCACATTCCCAACTCGCAGGCTCTTTTAGCATCCTGACACCCGGCTGTCTTATCGCCGGTCAATATGTGCGCAAACCCCCGCCCGTGGTAAGCCGCCGCCAATCCGGGATCTTCCAGCAGCGCCAGATCAAATTGGATTTTGGCCTCCTCGGCCCTTCCAAGGTGGAAGAGGCAAATCCCCCGGTTGCTCATGGCAACCGCGTACTTGTCATTGAGGCGCAGGGCCTGGGTGAAGTCCTCCAGGGCCTTTTCCCATTGTTTCAGTTGAGCGTATACGGCGCCCCTGTAGTTGTAGGCTTTTACAAAGGTGGGGTCTGCCTCGATAGCCTGGCTGAAATAACTGATAGCGGCCTCGACACTCCCAAATTTTCCCGGTTTGCCTTCCGGGGCGGAGCGCAGGGCCATGCCCTGATCGTAGAAGTAGTTTGCCGCCTGGTAATCTTTCTTTACTGTTCCTTCCTGCGGTGTTTCACCACGCACACCTAAAACCCGGTTGAAGGGTGCCACAAAAGGCGGCACCGGCGCTTCAAAACCCATCTCCGGAGAGTATACCCAGATCTCCTCCGCAGCCTCGTCAACCGTGTCGCCGGACCAGAATGCCATACCTTCGTACGGGATAAAATCTGGCTGCCCGAATTCAAACAGTTTCTGCAGCTCAGCGATTTTGGGCATGCGCCAGCCGCCGCCTGCCACTGCCAACCTTTTTACCCATGCTTTGGCAGCCGGCCAGTCCATATCCTGATCCGGTCCGGCCACCCATTGAAAACCTGTCTGGCTATCGGTGGCAATACCCCTTGTATCCACCGTAAATCGGCCCTCCTGGGCTCCAACACTCACAGGGACATTTGATAGCGTAAAAATCAACAGGATGATTGCCGCCAGATGGGCTGCATTCTCAATCTTCATTTAAGTAGCTCCTTTCGCGTATAACCAATCTCAATAAACGGATTTTGGTTCAAAATCAAGGCGGCCGCGAGGTTTAACCCGGATGAATACTCGTTTATTTTTGAGGACTTGAACCGAGCGCCCAACGCCGAGTTTGGGCAAAAAGACTTTTTTGAGAACGGTTACAGTCTTTATCGGTGGGTCGCATAAAGATGCTGTTAAAATAGTAGAAAAGCTATTTGAATGCAAGAAAGGAGGGCAGGGCCGGGCCTGCCCTTGATAGGAAAGTTGCAGGGTTGAAAGCCTGCCGGTCGGATGGGCAGTGAGAATGCCCTTAAACTAATTAGGTCAATTTTTCAGAACCTGTAGATGCAAGTGCGAGCCGCTGTTTAACTTTTTCCGAATTCCGCCGCTTGGCGAGAATTTTGGCAACAATCCAGCCACCGACAAACAAAAGAATAATTCCAATCACGGGAACTATGATCGTCTCCGGCGGTCAAGTCTCCCCGGGATTAATCGCTATGAAAGCATTCAACTCACTAATAGGATTCATGGTCACAAACCTGATACCTGAATTTGAAGCACATCGGCCGGGCAGGTGATTCCCTGCCGGGCATAGGGTCTACCTGAAAAGTATTTCCTCGGAAGTGGGCTGTCAAGCCGGAGGCAATGGTTTTGGGGCACGTGGCTGTATCTCAGCAGTTCAGGTGAAAGCAGGCCAGCAAGCCCTCCTTGGGGGTCGCGTTGAACTTTTTTACCGCTTTTACCGTATTGTCGATGAAAATGTGGACACCCTTTTTACGCAGGTCGTCGAGCAGTTTTTGCATCTCGTCCCCCAGTTCGACAGCACCCGCATTCCCGGTTCCTATGATAACCGTTTTTACCTGATCGTTGAGCAGCGGTACCAGGTCGCCGGGGTCAAGCATGTGCGTCCCGAGGTCTATCGGCCAGCTTTTCACTTCTCCGCCCGGCAGTAAGGTCAGATCCCCGTCGTAATCCTTACCGTCGATTGTCATTTTACCGAAAGAATAGTGGGTAATGGCTGTTGCCGTGCTGCCCGCGGGTGGGGTGTAATCAACCGAACTTCCACAGGCAGTTGCAAATGAGAGTCCTATCAGTAAAATTGGGACTACCAAAAACCGATTCATTGCGTTCATCGGAAAGCTCCTTCACAGTTGATAGTTCTCGACGAATCCGGGCCAGAATTTGTTAGAAGCTATCTCAAAAAACGGAGTTTAGTTCAAAATCAAGGCGGCTGCGAGGTGCCCCGTGCTGCGGGACTTCCCGCTTTATCTATTCCTCGACGGTGGGTCGCAACCCGTAGGAATACTCACGTATTTTGACGACTTGAACCGAGCGCCCAACGCCGAGTTTGGGCTAAAAGACCTTTTTGAGATGGCTTCTAGACAACCGTCATCGTACCGCTCCGGGCACCCTCCAGCATCGCCAGACTCGTCCCTCTGACCATATCGATAATCTGGGCCTCGGACAGAAACCCTTTCGGCGCCTTGGAAAGATGGGTAGCGAGACCCATGGCAAAAATGTACCGTCGCAGCATCACCATCTCAACCTGCTCAGCCGACAAACCGCCAAACGGCGGGTAATCTTCGGCGGCTTTTATGATGGTGTTCCAAAGCTTGAAATGGGGTCTCGATTCATCCGCCGGGGCGCGCTCCCGCAGGATCAATTTAAACAGCTGCGGTTCTTCAAGGGCGAAAATGACATGGCCCACGCCCCAGTCTATCCACATGTCGCCGGTGCGCTCCCGAGTCATGTAATCATAGAGAACTGCAAGCGCTCTCTTGAGCAAGGCTTCGATTAGCAGGTCTTTGGATTTGATGTAGCTGTAGATCGGCATCGTGGAGGATCCGAGCTCGTTTGCCACAGCGCGGGCCACGACCGCGTCCGGCCCCTTTTCCTGCAATATTCTGAAAGCGGCATCAACAATCTGGTTGGCCGAAAATTTCGTTTTGTGGATTCTCTTGCCGGTCTCCATGTCTCGTATATATAACTAAGTTATATTTCTTGTCAAGAAGCAAGTCCCTGCACATGTAATCCCCAGACAAGCATACGCCCAAGCCACCCGGAACTGAGTCATTAGGGGCCGATTTTCGTGGGAATTCTCCGCCCTTTTCCAATTCTGGAACGCTATTGTAAACCCGGCTACGCGTATATATTCGGAAAGATTGAGGCCCAAGAAGGGGTCTCATCTTAAGGAACTCAGCCATATTGGCAGGCGCTACGTTAATAGTACCAACCTGCCCGCCAACTGCGCCCCCAGCATACCCAGGCACTCGCCGTCGAGGTAGACTTCGGCGCTGGCCTGGAACAGGATCGTGCACTTGGCAGGGAACTCATCGTCGACATCGTTGAATAAAAGGAGCATGGGAATCTTGGGCAGGGCGTCGAAGCGGTAGCAGGCGTCGTAGGGGAACTCTTCTTCCGGGGGATAGCCGCCCAGGAATTCGGCAGCCTTGGCCAATTCGTCCAGCCGGCCGGCAAAGGCATCGACAATGGCCCCTTCCACATCATTGGCCCAGTAAGTGGCCAGGGGGCCGGAGTCTTTGAAATCGCGGTAGGAAGCCCACGCTGTGTTGGTGGGCTCGTTTAACGGGCACATGAGCAGGTAGCGGCTTAAAATCACGCAGGTACCCAGCTTGGGCCGCTGGCCGTCCTCGCGGGTGATACCCTCTTTTGATACCCGGTAGATGCGGTTTAAAAACGGAATGACCGCGCGGCCTTCGTCCATGGTCGCGCCCAGACAGGCGGCGGCATCGGCCAGATCGATAGCGGACAACCGGGAGAGGTAGTCGTTGTAGGTCTCGTCAAATACCGCGGCTTCCTGGGTCATGGTGTCCTCCGTGGGTGGGATTTGATGATTCAGGGACAGACCAATCTACCTGTTAAATTTAACAAATAGCAAAATTTGATCCGCCTGCCTACTAGAACCTATCTCAAAGAACGGATTTTGGTTCTAAGCCAAGGCGGCCGTGATGAATAAACCGGAGGAATACATCAGGTATTTCGAGGATTTATTCCAAGCGCCCAACGCCGGGTTTGGGCCAAAAGACTTTTTTGAGATGGGTTCTACAAAGTGAAACGACATTGACACAGTCGGCAAATCGTTTGATGATGGTTGCGCTGCCACCTGGTGCAATCATCGAGTTTATTGCGATTGAACATTGTGACCCTATCATGACTAAGCAAAAAACACCTGAGCAGGGAGGGATCTGCTCCCATAAGTTTGCCTTCCTACTGGATAACTGGATTCGCAGACTCATCCAGAACCTGGCCAAAATTATCGGGGAGTATATCCAACCCGGCGACATCGCCATCGACATGGGCTGCGGGCCCGGCTTTTTTACCATCGAGATGGCCCGCCTGGTCGGTGAAGAGGGTCAGGCCATTGCCGTCGATATGCAGCCGGAAATGCTGGCCCGGGTAGCCCGCAAGGCCGCGCGCAAGGGTGTGGCTGCGCAGGTTACCTGCCACCGGTGTGAGCCGGACCGCATCGGTTTAGACCTGGCAGCGGATTTTATGCTGGCCTACTACATGGTACATGAAACTCCGGATGCCGCAGCATTTTTCAGAGAAGCCCGTACCCTACTCCGGGGAGACGGACACCTGCTGGTAGTTGAGCCCAAAATGCATGTTACGCGCCGGGTATTTGACCAAATGCTGGCAGTCGCTGAGGAGGGCGGTTTCAAGGTCATCTCTTTTCCGTTGAAAAAAGGCGGGCATAGTGTTTTACTCGGTATCGCAGAGGCCCACCCGTTGCGCCGGGCCGAATCGAACCGAGAATAACACCCTATCCGGATCCCCGCCGGCTATAGGCTTACCAGGCCTCACGCTAGTCTCCGGCCACTTCTAACGTTGGCAACGATACGCTGATCCATGTAGTTAATCGTAACGCGCCTGACGCTTGCGACCTACCAATTATGGCACCCATAGAAAAACAGGTGAACTATGACTGACACCGATGCATTCGTGACCATCCGTGAATTTTCCAGTGAAGCGGAAGCGCGGCTGGCCCAACTGAACCTCGAATCCATGGGGATTACCGTCTATATGCAAAAAGACGACTGCGGGGGCGCCCACCCGGAACTGCAGGTAGGGGCCGGCGTCCGCCTTCAGGTGGCAGCCGCGGAAGTGGACCTGGCCCGGTCCATCCTGGCCGAAGTGGACGCGGAAGCTGATGAAAAGCCGCTAAAACCCAAACCTTCCAAAAAGTCTACGCTTTGGAGTATTTTCGTGGTGGGCTTGCTGGCCGGGGCTTTTCTGGCCAGCGGTGTCTTCATTTATTTAAAGAACGAGGAAAAGATTGTTAACGACACCCTGGCCTACGACACCAACGTCGACGGCATTGATGATGAATTTTTATACCACCGTAACGGTGGCCTGGTGAAAAGTACCGAAGACCGCAACCATGACGGCAAACCAGATGCCTGGTACTACTTCCAAGGAGACCTTTTGGCGCGGGGGGAGTTTGACGAAAACTTTGATAGCCAAGTCGATCTCTGGACCATTTACACAGACCGCAACAATTTTCAAACCAAAATAGATACGGATTTCGATGGGACCCCGGATGTAACCTCGTATGTGAAAACAGGTGTCGCTCAGCGTGCCGACTGGCATCCCGGCAACCGGAAAACGATCTCTCGGCAGATAATCTTCAAAGATGGCATTCGGGACTTGGAATACATCGATACCGACAAGGACGGCCAGTTTGACCAAAAATGTACGTTCAGCCAATTTGAGGAAAAGATCGGCTGCGAGCCTTATACGGCTGGATAGCAGTAATCTTCGCGGTTAAATTGAGTCGTTATTTTGCAAGGGCTCCATTTTGCTCAATTCCATTTCCAGGGCCTGAAACGAGATTGTGATTTCTCGGATGGACAGCGCCAGCGACACCAGCATGGACAGCAGACTGATCCCGAACAACATTTTCCCGAGCAGGACCCATTCGGCAAACAGGGCGAACATGCAGAGCACACAGAAAAAGATGCTGGCCACCCCAAAGAATTGCATGTTCCGGATCAGGATCACCCGGGTTTTCAGGTTTGCGATCTGCCCCACGATGATATCGTCCGGATTTTGCTTGTACTGGGCGCTCAGCGTACGGATGCGGGCGCCCAGGGAAAGAAACTTGTTTGTATAAGCCACCAGCAGCAGCGAAATGGCCGGGAACAGCAGGGCTGGGGTGGTCAGGGTAATGTTCATGTCTACTCGCTTTTTGCCTTTGCGACGGAATCGCCCAACAGGGCGTTGTGCGCAACTTGCGCCAGGGCGTTTAGGACCACGGTGCCTTTCGGTTTGAAATTCAGGCAGCCCTTACCGTGCTTGATGGGCGGATGCCGCTGCACATAGCTCTCAATTTTATCCTGGCTGCATGTGTAGACCGGCTAGTAGTTCTTTTAATTGCCGATGGCCAGCCAGCCGTCCTCGGAGGCATAGGTCGGCATCTTGTACTTCAGGCCCACCTGGACTTGAGGGTAACCGGCCAGAATCAATTCGTGCAGAGCAAGGGCCGGGGTACGGCGCTCAGTCGGCATTTGTTGGAAATATTGGTTCACGGAATCCATGGACTTGCCTTATAGCGAAACCTGCCAACAATTTCAATGTCCGAGCCGGCAAGCCCCATGCGGCTGTGTAGACCCTAGTGATTATTAAAAAACTCTCGACGGATCGATTCAAAATCGCTATAAAAGTCAGGATTATAATCGAAAGAGTGTCATGCTGCGCATCCTTCAAAATACCATCATCAAGCTCTTTTTACCGAACGATATCCTTGCACGCATATCCACCGAAGAAAAACGCAAACGCTTATGCGTAGTGGCGGTGACCCTCATGGCCATTCCGTTTCTGCTAGGCTACGGAGTCGTCCATTTGGTCATAGGCGAAGGCATTGAAAATTCCATGGCCGATCTTTTGACGGCCGGCCTTTTTATCGCCACCCTCCTGTTTTTGAGAAAAGATGTGGACGGTCGGGTCGCCTATCGGACGGCCATGGCCGGTTTTTCCTTCCTGCTGTTTTTCAATGTGGCCGTCGGCCTCTACCAGGGCAGCGACATCTTATGGCTGTACATCTATCCCCTGGTGGCGTTTTTCATGTTTGGCCTCAGGGAGGGCCTTTTGTGGAACGGCTTGCTGTTGGGGCCGGTATTTTTAGTAGTCCTTTTCCCCGCGCCGTTGAAGTCTTATGCCTTTTCCGCCGAGTATCAAGTCCGCCTCATACTCTCACTGACCATGATCACCGCCGTGGCCTGGCTGCTTGAATCACTGCGGGTCTATTTTTATGATCGGGTGCAGGCGCAAAAAGCCGAATTGGAAAAGGCGGCCGACGATATCAGATTCCTGAAAGGCTTGATTCCCATCTGCTCAGTCTGCCGCAAGATCCGGGATGATGAAGGGTATTGGCAGGCGTTGGATGAATATATTGCCGCGCATACCGGTGCCCGCATGAGCCACGGCATTTGCGAATCCTGCCTGAAAAAAACCAATCCGGAAATCTACCAATCACTGGTGGCCAAAGGAAAAATCAAGGCGTAATGCCTGCCCTGTTCTTGATGCTTGTGACAATAAGGCGCCGGGCAAGGGCGCTCAGGAGCGTGATCCCATCCAGGTTCCAGATTTCATAAGGCCGGTTCGGGCTCCCTTAAATTTCCGTCACTTTGCTGTGACAGGCAACCCTTGAATAAAGCGCAGAATTTCCCCGGCCACTTGTCCGGGCATTTCGAACTGGACGGCATGCCCGCTTGCATACGTAACCAGGCGGTTCCCATTTTCCCCGTTAAACATGTGACCCAGGAACTGGTGAACTTTGCGGTTGTCTACAATCCGGTCGTTTTCCGCCAGGATGGCAAGCGTGGGTAAACTATTCTCCAATATAGCTGACCAGGAAAGCTCCTGGACTTCATCCATGATATGGGCCGTCTTCATGGTGATCATGGTTGTCTTCAATTCATCGTTTTCGATGAAATCGAGCCATTCATCCCGCAGGGTAAAATCAGCGGCTTCCATCAGTATGGGCACATAGGCCTGCTCGCGCGCCGGCTTCAGCTTCAGCTCCTTCACCATATTGAAAATGTTACCCTCGGCAATCCGGATGACGGACCGGAATCGTTCGTTCCAGAAAAAACCCGGTGTCATCAGAATGAGACTGGAAAGCAAGTTTTTCGCCTGGCGGGCGGCAACCGCGGCGTATTGACTGCCCTGGCACCATCCGGCCAAATGGACGCGCGTGAAGGACTTTTTTAAAAATTCAACCTGGGCGACGACATCTTGAATTACGGAACGGACCGACCCAAGGTCGCCGCTGCCGGCATTCAAGCCGCCCCCCCGGCGGTCCGGCGCCACGATCGAAAGCTTCTCTTCATCAGCCCGCAAAGCATTGGCCAAGGGGGCCTGCCACCCCGAGTGGCTCATGCCGCCATGGAGTATTACCAGGACGTCAGAGCCCTGGGCCGGTCCCCAAAGACGATAGTTGATCTGGTACTGATCGGACATTTCCAGGATCCGCATCTCCGGTTTGCCGTCGTCCGGGACGGCCGGCCAGCGGCAACGTAGCCCGAATCCCGTTTGCCAGTTTTCTACAGGCACCAGCTGAAGCCCCTGTACGTCCTTCAGGTAGTAAGGCAGATCGAGGTCGAGCACGCCGTGACGACCGAATTTCAACATCGGCTGCACGGGTTCACGCTCGACCAGGTAGTCCCCGTAGGCGCCTTCCTGAGCAATCAACTGTTGGCCGGCTGCGCCGGCCGGGATTAGGGCGGCCCTGGTCAAAAGTGAGGTTTCGCCCACGTGGCACCCTACAATGATCGGCCAACCCATTTTTTTCAGTTGTTTGATCAATTGGAGAGACCGGATGAGGCCCCCGACCCGGGACACTTTTACATTGGCGATATAGGTTCCCGGCAGGTCTTTAAATTGTGCCAGATCCGCCGATGTACACAGGCTTTCATCCAGCACCACCGGCAATCCCGTAGCCGTACTGACCCTGCTCAGACCTTCTGCATCTCCGCGCCCAACCGGTTCCTCTACGGCACAAATCCGTCCGCCCAGGGTATTAAGGTAGGCTCCGGCCTCCTCAGTGCGGTCTATCCACAGATTGTTTGCATCCAGGCGGATGCGCGGGTCAGACACGCCGTGTTGTTTTATCAGATCACTCAAGATCGCAATCTTTTCCCGATCGCGTTCCAGTTCACCGCTCAATTTGATTTTGAAATCTGAAAACCCCCGGACAAGGTATTGATCGGCAATGGTCGTAAATTTCCAGCGATTGTCATCGCCCAGCACGGCAGTATACCCCCCCCGCCGTCTGTTGTCCGCCAAGCCCAGCAAAGCTTCCACGCTACAGCCTTGCTCCTTTGCAAAAAGATCCAGCAGTGCCATTTCAAGGGCACACCGGGCCGATGGATACCGATCGATCAGGCTCTCGTTGGTTGCCACCCACCGTTTGAGATCATCCAGATTATGAAATGGTAAAGCTTGATCGTAAAAGGTCTCCCGGACCCACTGAACGCTGGATGGTGTATCGTCACCGGCCGAGTATGATCGGGGGCACCCTTCCCCAAAACCGGCCAGGGCGCCGCTCCGGGCGCGCACCCAGACACTGTCACCAGCCTTCCTTTCCGCCCCGGCATGTCGAAAGGTTGATTTTGGTTTCACGCTCAGCGGCTGTATATCTATGCGAATCGGTTCTCCAGACACAAAAAGGTTCTCCTCCGGTACGGGCAAATCAGATCGCCGGTTTCATTGACAAATTTCAATCCAATCAGTAGGATCATGCGGCGAACAACATAGAAGCTTTATTTGAAAACCGCGGTTCTGGCAAGGTTTTCATTTTTCGCAGCAGGCGCCGCCATGGCCCGAGCGGCCGGCACAGCGACAGAAAGGCGGTACAGGACAAAATATCGTACTATATGTTGTTACTGCATGTTATTGACATACAATATTTGGTGTGATAGCGGGTTAAGCAAGTTATCGGGCGTGGACCTGGAAATGCAATACCTACCTATAAGAGAGCAATGGGGCCATGCTGAAAGACGTAACAACCACTGATGTTGATCGCGCCGGCGCCTTGGGAGACGTTATCCGCGAGGGTCGCCGGATCAACCAACCATACCTGCTTAACGCACTAAACTACCTGAATTTCAGCAATAAATTCGTCATTGTGAGCTTCCGGCACCCGGAGAAAGGCGGAAGTGTTTCCTATCGCGCCAGGCCCTCCCGGTGTCGGGACGGTATCTTCGAGTGCCAGTGGACCCATCCTGAAAAACCGGCCCACTTGACCTCCGGCTACGAATTCAAGGAGATCCTGATTCCAATTGGGTGTCAGCTGTTATTGATAAAACCCCGTGTGGAGTACCTGGGGGAGAAACACATTCGCTGCAGCATTCCCGATTCTTGCCTTGAAATCAGCACCCGCCAAACCGAACGGGTTCCGTGTCGCAGCATCCAGGCCCGGCTGAACCAGAACGGAAAGATACTGGTCGGCCGGATGGCGGATTTCAGCGCCATTGCCTTCCGGGTAGCCATTGAGACCGAATCGGCATCCTGGCAGGAGCTTGGGCCGGACGGACTGGTCGATGCCCTATTGTTTGATCGCGATAATATCCTTTACTCTGGGAAATGCAGAATCATCCGGCAGGCCTCGGGACCCGACATGAAGTTTTTTATCCTGGAGCCCGTGGACATAAAAAGGAAACTTTTTGACAAGAAAGAATTCCGTAACACCCGTCTGTCGTTGGATCCTGCCCCGGCTATCGTCTTCAGGCACCCTTTTACCGGCCGTCAGCATTTTCTAAGGACCATCGATGTGTCCGGCGGCGGTTTTTGTGTGGAAGAAAATGCAGACCAGACCGCCCTCTTGCCAGGGATGCGAATCCCCGAGTTGGAACTGCACTTTGCCAACCGGTTCAAAGCAATCTGCAAGGCACAGGTAATTTATAGAAGCCCTGGCAGCCAGACCAGCCCTGACGATACGGTGAAATGCGGCCTGGCCGTCATCGACATGACGCCGGACGAACACGCCAAACTGCTATCCATGCTGTACCAGACCCTCAATGATAAATCTTATTTTTGCGGCACGGTGGATCTTGACACCCCCTGGCGCTTTTTCTTCGAGACCGGGTTCATTTATCCAAACAAATACCGGCTCTTTCAAAAAAACAAGGAGAGCATCAAACAGACCTATAAAAAGCTTTACATCGAAACTTCCGAAATCGCCCGGCACTTCGTCTACCAGGACAAAGGGCGCATCCACGGTCATGTGGCGATGCTGCGGTTTTACAACAACGCCTGGCTGATCCATCACCATGCGGCGTGCAAAACCGGCCAAACCCGAGCCGGGCTGGTCGTCCTGAATCAGATCGGTCGGTTCATCAATGACTCGCACCGGCTGCGCTCTTTACACATGCAGTTTGTCTTTTGTTATTACCGGCCTGAAAATCGTTTCCCGGCCCGCGTTTTCGGGGGATCGGCGCGCAGCATCGGCGACCGGCAAGGGTGCTCCACGGACAGCTTTGCCTACTACCTTTTTCGCAGTTCATATGGCTCGCGTGGAAAACTGGCCGCGCCCTGGCACCTTGTCAAGACGGACAAAGACGACCTGTTGCAACTTGAGCGGCAATATCGTCACAACTCAGGCGGCCTGATGCTCAAAGCCCTCAACCTGGAACCGGAAGCCGAACACCTCGGCAGCCTGGTGTCCGCCTATACGCAGAACGGTTTTATGCGGGGGCGCTACCTGGTGTCCCTGAAAAGAGGCAAGGCCTTGGAGGCGATTTTTATGCTGAATATCGCGGATGTCGGCCTTAACCTGTCGGATCTCACCAACAGCATTACCGCCATCATAATAGACGCGAAAAACCTCACCAAAGAAATTCTCCACAATGTCCTGGCCACCCAGATGGAAGTGTACGCGCAAGAAGAAATCCCTGTACTTCTATATCCGCAATCCTATGCGGCTGAGTCCGGCCTGTCCACCGAAAAAGACTATGTTCTCTGGATACTGAACATGCGGTATACCGACCGCTATTTCAAATTTATGCATAGAATTCTGGGAAGGTTTCATTCCTGATCCGGATCACTTTCCGCGATTATAAAATCCCGCCGCCGAGGCGAGCATTGTCCTTGAAGGAAGGTATTGTTGACGGCGGGGGTGGAACTTGTCTGTCAGTCCGGCCCGGGTTGCATAGGTGTAGTTGTCGGATTCTACAAACGCTTTCCGGTAGGAGGCATTGAACTTGTACGCAATGATCGTAGCCGCGAGGTCTTTCGTTGTGAGCAGGGTTGAGACAGTTCGAGTAATGGATTGCCAGAAACTGAAATAAGCGTTTTTGATGTAGGCATACCCCTCGTATACTTCTTCAATCGATAGTTTGGCAGGCTTGAACTGCAACCGCGAAAAACGATAATCTTTCCAATCCTGCGGAAAGTTCTGATTGAAGATTCTATTGGCCGCGTTCAATTCCTTCCACAGACGCGTACCCGGCAAGGGCGTGGGTTTCGTAATCTGCAGCACGTCGATGTGGGCGGTCCTTACGAACTCCAGGGTATTATGAAATACACGCCGGTCGTCTTCGTCGCTCCCGATAACGAATGCTCCAAGAAAGGCAATACCGGCCGTGCGAATTCTACGAATCAATTCCGGGTATCGATTTTGTTGGAGTCGTTTAAGATTGATATTCTTTCCATATGATTTGAGTGTATCCGGATTGACCGACTCCATACCGACAAAGACGATCTTAAGTCCCGCCTTGGCTGCCAGGCGTAAAAGTTCCCGATCTTCTCCAAAAAGAATGGATGTCTGGGCAAAGAAAATCTTGCGAATACCTTCTGAAATAATCCTGGCAAAGAAAGCCTTGGTCCACGCCAGGTCGGCGGTACTGTAACCAATGATATTGTCGTCGGCAATCAGCACTTTTTTCTGGGGTATCTGTTTTAATTCAGCTATAACGTCATCCAGTGGCCGTCGCCGGAAACGGCGCCCGTTGAATGCGGTAACCGAGCAGAATGCGCAATCCATCGGGCACCCCCGGGAGGTTTGGATACTCCCCCACCCATAGTGGCCTTCAATGAGGACATCCCGGCGCGGATTCGGCAGATCAGTCAGGTCCGGCCAGTCACCCCGATATTCTTTCTGGAGACGGCCGGCCTCAAAATCCTCCAGGACCCGGGGCCAGACCTTCTCGGCTTCCCCGATGACCACCGCATCACAGGACTGTAAAGCCTCTTGAGGCAGCATGGATACGTGAATACCGCCCATGACGGTCGGTACACCTTTGGCGCGGTAAATCTGCGCAATCTGATAGCCGCGATGAACCGAAGCCGTATACGCCGTTATGCCGACGATATCCGCCTCCCGGAACTTGAAGGGCTCAATGTTTTCATCGAGCACCTCGATCTGGTAATGGGGCGGGGTTACAGCCGCAAGACAAGGCAGATTCATCGGTGGAAAAGCCGTGGCCCGCACATTCCCCAGCCCGCCTTGGCTGTCGGTCGGATTGATAAGCAAAAGTCGCGGCACGGGGTGTCTATCCCTTCAAGAGTTCGGCATGCAGTGCCTGGCCAATGGTTTCCAGCATGTAGGGTTTCTTGACATAGGCTCCGGCGCCCAGACTGAGCGCTTCTTTTACGCGCTTTGTCTCCGCAAAGCCGCTGGTTATGATTGCTTTCTGGTTGGGCTTAAACTGCAGAACCTGCTTGTAGGTATCCAGCCCATCCATGCCGGGCGGCATGATCATATCCAGAACCAAAATATCAACGGGGTGTTCCTGCAGATATTCAAGGGCGGCTTCACCACTGGCAACTGCGTGAACGGCATATCCCAACTGCTCCAGTATTTCCGAAGCGATTTCCCGCTGTTCAGGGATGTCATCGACAACCAGGATAGACTCGCCCCGGCCCATGAAATCATCTATGGATTCAACCACGGCCTCCGAGAGGGACTGTGTCTTCCGGGTCGCCGGGAAATACAGGGTAAACCGGCTGCCCTGACCAACTTCGCTGCGCACATCAATATAGCCGCTATGGTCTTTCACCGTCCCCCAGACAACCGCCATACCCAACCCCGTCCCGCTTTTACCCATCACTTTTTTGGAATAGAAAGGCTCAAAGATCCTTTCCAGATCCAGTTGGGAGATACCGCAGCCGTTATCGACCACGCTCAGCGTTACATAGTCCCCATTGGCCACCTGATCATAGCCGTTAATCAAGGTGTCCACGTATTTGTTCTCGGTAGTAACGGTGACTTTTCCGGACACATCGATCGCTTCGATCGCATTGGTGACCAGGTTCATGACCGTTTTGGAAAGATGTACTGGCGATCCGGTGATGTTGAGAATCTCATTTTCAAGGATTGTCTGCACCTGAACGTTGAGATAGTTTTTCTTCATTACCTTAAACTCGGGGCTTTTCAGATAATCAGAGACCACCATGTTAAGATCAACATCTTCCATGGTAATAACGCCCCGCCTGGCCAGCGTCAACAGATCCTGGACAATAGCGGCGGCGCGCTTGCTTGAGTTTTGAATGGTCAACACGGGTTTACGCAGGTTGCTATCCTCCGGCAACCGATTTAACATTACCTGGGGGTAGCTGACGATCCCGGAAAGAATGTTGTTCAGGTCATGGGCAACCCCCCCCCGCCAGAGTCCCGAGGGCTTCCATTTTATGGGCCCGCTGCAGCCGGGTTTGCAGTTCCCGCTTGTCCGGTTCCGCTTGCTTGCGTTCGGTTATGTCATTACCGATGCAGAGTGTTTCAATAAGTTCGTTGGCTTTGTTAAAAACCGGCCGATAGGTCCAGGCGGTCCATACCTCCTGACCACTCGGGAGTATGTTTTTACTCTCATCGGAATGAGTTTTTTCGGGAAATCGCTGCATCATTTTAAGGAGGTCGTCCAAATGGCTGCGGGTTGTCCCCTCCAGAATATGAAACATATCATTCACATTTTTGCCGATTATCTGGTCCGGGGCATACCCGAAAAACCGCTGGGCGTATTCATTGAAAAAGGTTATGGCGCCCTTGGTGTCGATGCGCATGATGATACTGTTGGCATTTTCCACCAGTTCACGATATATTTTTTCACTCTCCTGAAGTTTCTGAAAGGACATGGCGTTCATTATGCCGACCGCCGTCTGGGAAGCGACCCCCATCAACAGATTGATATCGCTGGTCAAGAGGGGCCTTTTCGACCGAATATTGTCCACGCTCAAAATACCGATGGATTTCCCTTTATAGACAATCGGCACACAGATAAGCGACTGCACGCCTATATCCTTGATAAATTGAATGCTCTTTCTTGATAACCGGCCTTCGATTGTCGATACATCATCCACCAGGAAGGGCTGCTGATGCTTAAAGGCCAGGACAAATTCGCCTTTGGATTCTGGGTTGGCAAGGTTGAACTTCACGCTTTGCAAAAGGGATTCTTTTTCCGGCCCGTAGCCATAGCCAGCAATATAGGTAAGGCTGGTTTTGTCCTTGTCCGCCAGAAACATCACCCCGCGATCAAACTCCGCGTATCGTTCCATGGTGCGCAACACAGCCCCGATCAGTGTTTTGACATCAAATACCGAAGATATGGCCTCACCGATCGCCTGAATGAGCATGGCGTTTTCATGCCGGATGTCCATCTCCTCAATGAGTTCCCTGGCCTCCTCGCCATTCATTTCCACCATGGCGGTCACGTCTTGCAAGCCGGCCCGTTCATACAGGTAGGCCAGCAATAAGCCGCCGAAACAGTAGGCCAGGGCACACACACTCCACAGCGAGACCGGCACTATAAAAGCGAGGATGCCTAATACGGGAATCCCAGCGGTCAAATAAATGTTACGGACCTGCCTCAAAAAACCCGGCCGGCTTCTGCCCCAAGTGATGATATAACGGCAATGTGGGTGGCCTTCATGGAAGCATTCCGGGTGTTCGACCTGGGCATATTCTTTAATGAAGTAGCGGGCGACCGATTCAAACATGCCGATGCGGTATTCACACTGATAGGGCTTTTCATTGACACCGCTTTTGGGTCGCGAGATGAGCTCTATCTTATTGGGGCCGAGTTTATTGGCTTTTACAGATGCCCCCCGGCTGAATAGCAGGTATACTTTACCGATCAACTGGTAGAGCGTGCTGAGATTAAGCAGACCGATCAAGTAACGTTTGGCAGCCCCCAAACCTTCGGCGGAGGCGGCATAGCGCCCGGCTTTGCGCGCTATATCATGGGCCTCGGTTAATTGGACAAGACGCTTGTTGAAGCGATCCGCCTGAATCTGACTGAACCAGTGATTCGGGTCCGCGACCTCATATTCTTTCATGCCCGCGGATGCAAGCAGCGATTCAACATCAAGACCGGGGTAGTGCTCTTTTAGATATTCCAGATAAACCTTTGTGATCTTGCTGTTGTATATGGGTTGGGTATCAGACAAACAAAAATCTCCTTTGCCTCCAGGCGCCTAATGCGGACGCGCCCGCAGACCGTGAGAAGGATCTGGGGACGCTGGACCGTTTTCTAATCCTCACCTTCAATCACTTTTTTCATCTGGGCGTCCAGGTACCGGTCCAATTCCTCGGTACTTTCAAATATCTGCATCGACGGGATGGCGTTGATGATTTCAAACACCCGCTTGATCTGGGGCTGCAGGTTTAAAAACTTTACCTGGCCGCCGCTGTTCTTGAGCACCTTGCGGGCTTTCAGAAACACCCGGACCCCGGCGCTGCTCAGGTAGGTGAGAAACTCGAGATTAAAGACAATCAGTTCAGTGGCTTCGCTCAACAGGACATCGATTTTCTTCTCAAATTCCTTGTAGGTATTACTGTCCAGCGACCCCGCGACCGTCACGATAAAGATCCCCTGGGCCTTTTGTTCCGATGTCACATTCATCGTCATGGTGCCTCCTTGCACATTGTCTGTTCAGATATTTAGCGAAACGGTTTAAAGCGAATCATACGCTACAACTCCTAATATTTATACCTGCGCATTACAACCACGTTTCCATCCGCTTCACGCTTATAGTCGATCTCATCCATAATTTCACGCACGATATGAACCCCCATGCCGCCGATCCCTCTTTCTTCCAGGGGAATCTCCAAATCCGGTTGGGGATGTTCCGGCAGATTGAAAGGCTGGGCGTCGTCGCGGACACTCAGTGTAATGTCGTTTTCCGAGTTGACGATGCTCACCTCGATGGCATGGGCCGCCCGGTCGGCATAGCCATGGGCGATGATATTGGTCACCACCTCTTCCAGGACGAGGCGGATCTCCCAGACAAGCTCATCGGGCAAGTCGTGCTCCCGGCCGAAGGACAAGACCCGACCGGCCAGCCTTTCGATCTCGACCAGGTCGTTTTTCAGTTTGAACTCGGTTTTCATGTCAGCCCTTTAAATACTTCAACGCCAGGATGGCAATGTCATCCGATTGGGGCACCTCGCCGGCAAAACGTTTAACGCTGTCCAGCACAGTCAGGGCCGTTTCGCTGACCTCCCCGGCCTGGGCGCCGCTGAGCGTCTGCTGCAGCCTTGCTTCCGAAAACTCCTCCTGCCGATCATTAAAGGCTTCAGTGACACCGTCCGTGTACATGAAAAGCGTATCACCGGGCGCCAGGGTCACAGCGGCCTCGTGAAACGAGAGGTCCTCGTCGATGCCCAGGGCCGTGTCGCCGGTATCCGCGAGAAACCGGGGGGCCTTGGCCGGTCTGACCACCAGGGGGGGGTTGTGTCCGGCATTGGTGTACCCGACCTCACCCGTGCTGACCTTTAAAATGCCACAAAAGGTGGTCACAAACATCATGGAATCGTTGTTTATCGACAGTTCGCGGTTTACGGCCGTCAGGATTTGGGCCGCATGTTGCTGCCCCCCGGCCATCGATTTAATCAGGGTCTTGGTGCGCGCCATGAAAAGCGCCGCCGGCACCCCTTTGTCCGATACGTCCCCGATGATGAAACAAAGATGATCATCGTCCACGAAGAAAAAATCAAATAGATCACCCCCCACTTCCCGGGCCGGTTCGATCAGCGCGAAAATGTCGAACTCGTGCCGCTCCGGAAACGGGGGAAATTCGGTCGGCAGCAGGTCCATCTGGATTTCACGGGCTACCCGCAAATCGCTCTCTATGCGTTCTTTGGCGGCAATGGTTTTTTCCAGCGCAGCGGTGCGCAGCCGCAGCTGCCAGCGCAGGAACAGACTCACGGATCCGATGAACAGGACCAGGGCCACGATCGAACCCACCACCCAGGCCGGATTCAGCCAGACGGGCAGCACGATCTTGCTCGAACCTTCCAGCCAGCGGTCCAGTGACTGGTGGTAGATCGAATTCTTCCTCAGCTTCAAGGGTTTCAGGTGCGTGTCGATGGCCTCCAGGACACTCCGCGTCCGCCCCTTGGGGATGGCAAACCGCAGCTCCACCGGACCGAAATTCATCTGGCTGGTTTTGATCCGGTACCGGTCATCATGGTATTGACCGAAAATGCGCGACACGATCCCGGAAGCAACCTCACCCTGGTCGAGCATTTTGAAGATCATCGCATAGCTGTCGACCTCCCTGAACTGAGGCTTGATCTCGAACTTGGCCCCCAGGTCCCTGAACGTGTTGTAGTAGATGTCGTCTTTTAAAACGGCCATCATCTTACCGGTCAAATCAAGAAACGCTTCGACCTCGGAATCTTTGGGCAGGTAAACCTGTCCCCAGTTTTCAATAACGGTAACCCGGTTGAAATCGTAAATGAGGCGGCGCTCTTCGGAAAAGGCAATGGCCGTCATCAGGTCGATTTCGTGATTGTTGAGCCGGGTGATGCATTCGGCCCAGGAGCCGGGGACATATTTCAGGGTCCACTTTTCTTTATGGGCCACGTGAACCAAAATATCGTTGTAAACCCCTTGCACCCGGCCGTCTTTGCCCGTGAAAATCAGCGGCTCGTTCGGACAGATGCCCACTCGCACCGTAACCGTGGCCGACAGGACCGCCGGCATCAGCAAGAAAAAAACGGCAATCGACCAAGCCGCCGCCCGGATGCCGCCACGGCCCCGGTGTTTGTTATACCTATCAGATGTCAATAATCAATCCTTCCACAGCCAGCTCGAGCTGCAGGTCGCTGGCATGATCCTGCAGGGCCAGGTATCGCTTGGCCTGCTCGAGGTTGTCCCACAGGCGCAGGTCCTCGTTAACCGGTTCATGGTGGGTAAAGAGCATCCGCTTTACCCCGGCCTCCAGGGCCATATCAACACCCGTGAACATGTTGCTGTGGCCCCAGTCCTCTTTCTCCACATTCTCTTCGATGGAGTACTGGGCATCGAAAATCACGGCATCCGCATCTTTGAAAAAATCCACGTAAGGTTTCAGGGCCTCTGAACTGGGGTCCTTGTATTCGGAATCGGTGGCAAACACGACCACTTTGCCATCGTGCGCCACCCGGTATCCGTAACAGCCGCCGGGGTGATTCAAAGGGATGGTTTCCACTGACACCGGGCCGATGTCGAATCCCGCCGTGCTCAGTCCCTCGCTACGGTCGAGTTGGACAAATTTGTAGGCCGGGGCCAGTGGTACAGGAAAGAATTCGTAATCCTGCTGATGCCTAAGCCGACCCTCCAAATCAGGATGCGAACCATAAATGGTGATGCTGTTGGTCGGTATGAACGCCGGGATAAAAAAAGGCAGGCCGCAGATGTGATCCCAATGGGTATGACTGATCATGATGTGGGCGTTTATGGGATTTTTGCCGGCCCGCTGCATAAGATCCAGCCCCAAAGGCCGGATACCGGTGCCGGCGTCCATGATCAGGCAGGTATCCCCGGCAATAATTTCCAAGCAGGTCGTATTGCCGCCGGCGGTCAGGCGTACGTGTTCAGGCAGGGCTTTGAAAAAATCAGCCACCGCTTCTTTATCAGAGAGCCCTGCCTCCACGGCCAGTTCCAGCGACGTCGTGATTTTTTCTTTAAGGCTTATATTTGACAGAGGTGTCGCCAGAGAACCCCGGACACCCCAGAACCGGATCTTCATCCCATTTCCTCCCAGACTTGCGGTCTGTTGCCCATCGCCAATTAGATGGCTGCTCCGATCTGTTCCCCGATGCCCTTGATCTTGTCCACGTCTCCGGGAACCAGCTCCCACTCGGTCATCTTCAATTTAGAGCCGCCGGCGGCCTTCGGAATCAGGTGCAGGTGATAGTGCATGACCACCTGATTGACCTCCTTCCCGTTTAGCTGCATCACGGCGATGCCCACCGGTCCAAGCACCTTAAGCATGGCAGTGGCGATTTTGATCGAGGCCTGGTGAATGGCGGTGATGTTCTTTTCAGAGATCTCCCACAGGTTTTCAGCGTGAGCTTTGGGGATGATCAGGGTGTGTCCATCGGTAATCGGGTTGATATCCGCAAAAGCGTACACCCGTTCATCCTCATACACTTTTATACTGGGTATCTCCCCCTTTATGATCTTGCAGAAAATACAGCCTTCCATATCTGGCCTCCTTGTGGCGTTTTGGATAGCATCTATACAACTATTTCTAGCGGCTATCTAAAGATATGATTTTGGTCCAAGGTCCCGGCTACGCCGGACAGGCAAGGCGGCCGTGGTCCCCCGCGTCGCGGGACTTCCCGCTTGATCTATTCCTCAATTGTGGGTCGCAACCAGAGGCGCCGCCGTAGCCAGTGCCTTGCATGGTAAAGACTCTCGTATTTCAAGGAGTTGAACCGAGCGCCCAACGCCGAGATTGGCCAGAAGACATTTTGAGATAGCCTCTATACGAGCGCCCTTACCGATGCGTTCAACTCGGCAATGGAAATCTCTTCGATCCGGCAGCTGCCGATGGCATCCAGGAGCACGTAGTGGATGACGTCCTTTTCCTTTTTCTTGTCCTTTGCCAGAGCGGCCACAATCTGGCCGGGATCAGCATCTACAATTGTCGGCAAACCCAGGTTCGCGAGCAGAGTGGTCAGGCGGACCGCATCTTCACTGGTAAGCAGGCCCCGTTTTTCGGAGATGGCCGCGGCCACGGCCATGCCCACGCTGACCGCCTCGCCATGCGGGATGCCGGTGGTCTTTTCGATGGCGTGGCCAACCGTATGCCCAAAATTGAGTTTGCGCCTTTCGCCGTGTTCCTTTTCGTCCCGGTTGACCACCGCCGCCTTGATTACCACCGAATCTGATACGAGTTTCTCGATCACGGTCTTATCCAGGTCAACCGCCCTGCTGGCGTTCTCCTCAAGATAAGCAAACATCCGGGCATCTTCAATAGCGGCATGCTTCACAATTTCAGCCATGCCGCAGCGCACTTCAGCGACCGGCAGGCTTATCAGCAGGTCCAGGTCGCAGATCACGAAGTCCGGCTGGTTGAACACCCCGACCATATTTTTATAACCACCGAAGTTCACGCCATTTTTCCCGCCGACGCTGGCATCCACCTGCGCCAGCAGGGTTGTGGATACAAACCCGAATGGCACCCCCCGCATATAGGTGGAGGCAATAAAACCGGTGATGTCGCACACAATCCCGCCCCCGATTCCCAGAATAAAACTGGCCCGATCCGCCCCCGCCGTAATCAATTGCTCGAATACGGACGCCACAGTGTCCAGGGTCTTGATCTGCTCCCCGGTACCCAGGGAGATCACCTGGCCGGCAGGGAAAATGTGCGCGTACAAATTGGCAACCACGGTATCGGTAATGATAAAGACCGGACTGTCCGGCAGGTAACGGCTGACATTTTGAATGGACTCGCCCACCAAAAGCGAGGATGTCCCGGTGCTGCCTTGGATGGTATGTTTAACCATATACAACTCCTGCATGGCGGATGCCCTCGCAGCCGGCTGCGGCGCCATGCCTGTTCGTTTTGCAAATAGAATCTGTTTTACTGCGGCCTTTTCACGGCAATTTATGAATAAGCCTGCGTATTCATATAGTTATACAGGATGAAGCAAAATACTCAACCCTAATTATCCGCGCGTTCCGGTCAGATACTCAGGCGTGAGACGACCGGGTACCACCGGCAAGCGGGTGAGTTGCGGGGGGACAAAGCCATAAACGAGTTCGAGAAACTGCAGGGCCATACGCAGCGTGGCCCCCCAGAATATTTCCCGCCCCCCCTCCGGGTAGTGATGCAGGAAACAGGGCATAATCTTGATTTCCGGAGCGGCGCGGTCCGGAGCGGGTATGTCGATGGTCAGACGATACTGGGCATAGCGGTCCGCATCCAGCAAATGGCGCAGGGGAATGGGCACGATTTTCGCGACCTCCCAGTTTGGAAAAAAGCGCCGCTGCCATTTGACGCGGCAGACCAGGGGAAAAATACGCCGATTGAACAACACGAGATCCTGAGTCGGCAGCAGGCCCAGAAACTCGAGCCCCAGAGGGTTGAGGCGCATCTCTTCCAGCCCCTCGCGAAACGCGGTGGCCATGAGCAGGGGCAGCCGGTCGTTGGCATCCACCTGCTTCAACCTGGCCCAGTAGGACCAGCGCCGCAGGGGTGACCCGGGGAGTTTGAGCAGCGCTGAGGCCGGACGATCCAGTGCGGGTGTGACACCGCCTCCGGGACAGCACAGGTCGCCCGGCTGTCGCACCCGGGCCGAACGTTTATTGAGAACCAGGCAGGGCTCGGGTCGCTGCCCGCGGTCGGAAGCATAATCCCCGACCAGAAACAGGACCACCGATGCCTGGCGGTAATCGAGTCCGGACTGGACATCCGCCAGGGCCTGGCGGCTGCTCGCATACAATGACCGGGACACTTCATGCGGCTTGAAGCGGCCGATCGCCGCCTGGGTATGCACTTTATAGGCAGCTTGCATGGTATTAGTCGTTGGCTCCCGGCCGACCGGTATCCGGATGCAGGGGATAACCCGAAAGGGCGGCCATTTCACCCATGATCCGCATGAGCAGGCGCTCCGCGGGTTCTTGGGGTTGCTGATAGGTAACCCGGCCGATAGACACCCGGACCCGGATACGCCAGCCGTCCAGGCTGTAGCGAATACCCACCGGAATCAGCGGCATAGACAGGCGGGCCAGGATAAACCGCAGCATCCCGCTGTGTCCCGGTCCCATCTTTTTGCGAAAATAGGTGCCCTCGGGGTACACAACCATCCCCTCCCCGTTTTCCAGCATCCGGATGGCAGACTGGAGATAGCGTCGGCTCTCCAGTGGTTTTTTGCGGTTCAGCGGAATACCGCCCAGGGCTTTGAACAACCGGTCCGTGAACCCGGTCTTGAAGAGCTCATGCTTGGCCACAAAATAGAGCTGCCGGGGCACCGCAAAGCCGGTGAAGGGAATATCTTCCCAGCGCTGGTGCTTGGGCAGCAGGATGAAGGCCCGGTCGCGGGGCAGGTTGCGTTCCCCGCTGACTTCTAACCGGAAGAAAGGCAACAGAAACAGTTTCAAAAGAAGCTTGACCACCAGGTAAGCCGCAGGGCTCCTTTTTACCGGAGCGACGCGCCTTTTTACTGTTTTGCGGCCCACCATGGTATCTTTTTGTTTATTCTGCATTCCCGAAACCCGTAAATTGCCGGTTACCTTATACCAATCCCGTTTTTTAAACAACCTGTCGCGATTCGTATGGGAGACCTTTACCGGGGTTGATTCCGGTTTACAGGGATGTTAAGGAGGCATCTTTCAGGCGTATATACCGGAGCCGCTGCACACGGCACCTCTGTTCGGCGGGTACTATTGCGGATACACGCCGGAAACCCAAATCCAGATACAGGACCCAAAGACATGCAATATGAAAATGACCGCTACACAATAGGGGGGATCGACGTTCGAGACATCTGCCGCGAATTCGGCACCCCGCTGTATGTCTACGACGCAGCCTACATCGCCGGGCAGGTGGCTCGCTTTAAAGCGGCCTTTGCCGGGGTACCGGCCTGGATCAAATATGCCTGCAAGGCCTGCTCCAACCTGGCCATTATCCAGCTCATGCGCAAGCTGGGCACCGGGCTGGACACCGTTTCGCCGGCGGAAATCAAGCTGGGGCTGGCGGCCGGCTTTAAACCGGATGAAATTGTCTTTACCCCCAACTGCGTAGATTTTACGGAAATCGAACAGGCGGTGGAAACCGGCACCGTCATCAATATCGAGAGCATCTCCAGCCTGGAGAAGTTTGCCCGGAAATTCGGCGGTACCGTACCCATCTGTATCCGCCTGAACCCGAACATCTCCACCCAGGTCAATGCCGACAAAGTGGATTGGTGGCACAACCAGTCTAAATTCGGCATTTCCCGGTCCCAGTTGGATACCGTAAAGGCGTTGGAAGCCGCCTACGACCTGAAAATCAACGGCGTCCACATTCACTCCAGTTCGGTCATCATGAGCCCGGACATCTTTACCGAGGGTGCCCGCACCGTTTTCGATATCGCAGCCGGCTTCAAGCACCTCGAGTTCGTTGATTTCGGCGGCGGACTAAAGGTGGATGTCGGTGACGGCAATCCGGTGATCGACCTGCCGGCCCTCGGCCAAACGCTGGAGAACCTGTACAGCGACTTTTGCGACCAGGTGGGACACCGGGTCGAGATCTGGTTCGAACCGGGACGCTTCCTGGTAGGCAACGCCGGCACGCTCTTTGCTGAATGCACCGTAATCAAGAAAAACGAGGCTGTCGATTTTGTCGGGGTCAACACGGGATTTAACCACCTGATCCGTCCGATGTTCTATGACGCCTATCACGAAATCGTGAATGTCTCCAATCCGGCCGGCCCGGCGCACACCTATACCGTTGTCGGTAACCTCTGCGAAATCGACAACCTCGGCCAGGGCCGCCAACTCAGCGAAGTGCGCGAAAAAGACTTGATCGCCATTAAAAGTGCCGGTGCCTATGGATACGCAATGGCATCGAGCTACAACTCCCGCCCCCGTCCCGCCGAAGTACTGGTCATGGATGGGCAAGCCCATCTCATCCGCAAGCGCGAAACCTACGCCGATATGATCCAGAATATGGTGCCGCTAGATTTATAGCCCCGCCGATTTGCGAAAACAGGTTGTACAATTGCAAAAAGCGACTTATCATCTATGTCGTTATCTACGCACGGTTTAAAAGCCAAGCCAACCGACCGGCATCTATTCGGCCGGCAAGTCATTTTGTTATGAATTCATCAAGGAGGACGAAACATGCGGAGAAAGAGAACCGTACTTATTTCTATGGTCACGGCCCTGGCGTTGATCCTGGGTGCCGGCACGGCCCTGGCGGGCAACCCGAATCTTGTTTCCGATTTGGATTTGACCAAGGAGCAAATCCAGAAACTGGGCCAGGTGGTAGAATCGTTCAGTACCAAAAAAATGGCCCTTGAAGCCAAGATCGACAAGGCCCGCATGGCGCTGGCCCAGGAACTGCGCAAAGGGGACAGATGGGACTCTGAGGCGAAAATCAAGGCCAGCTCCAAAATCGTCAACAAACATGTCAAGCAGCTGGCCTCTCTAGGCGGCGACCTGCTCAAGCTTAAGGTCGAGTATTTCCTGAAAGCCAAAGATGTCTTCACCGATGATCAGCGCATGGTCATCCTCGGTGCCCTGACCGAATACGAAATGGCACTGCCGGACAGTTTTTCCTATTACCTGGAACTGGACCTGCCGGCAATGGACCTGGACCTGACCACCGCCCAGATCAAAAAACTGCTCAAATACCGGGCGGACATGGACATCCGGAATATCAAGTACGAGCTGGACCTGGAGTACAAGGTCCTTGACCTGCGGGCCGAGCTGCTGTCTCCCAAACGAAATCCCAAAACAATAAACCGGCTCATCACGGGCATCGCCGACATCGGCACCAAGATGATCGACAATAAGGTCGCCCACATCCTCAAGGCCAAGGATGTCCTGAACCTGGAACAGAAGATGGCCCTGTTTCACATGATGCTGATGGTCGCGCAGTAAACAGGTGCCGAACGGACGACTAAAAAGCCGCTCCTTACCGGGGCGGCTTTTTGAGGGGTCGGGCCGCCTGGCAGAGGCGCCATTCCAGCCCATTCAAAATTCATTAGAAATTCAAGCAGTTCCGCAACAAACCCGTTTGACAACCCCCCCTATCTTTAGTACATAATGAAAGGTCGGCCGGCAGTCGTCGATTTGCAAGTTCCCGGGCGCCATGCCCGCTGGCCTGAAACGTACTGATTGTTCCTAAAGTGCAAGCAACAGTGAATCCGATCCATGGAAGCCAATACCCTCATCGCCTGTCACGATTGTGAACTGGTTCAGAAGATACCGCCGGTCCCTCTGCGGGGATCGGCACGGTGCCTCCGCTGTGGTGCCCTCCTGTATAAGCGCAAACCGGACTGTATCGAGCCTACCCTGGCGCTGACCCTGGCCGGGATCGTGCTGTTCATCCTGATCAATATCTTTCCGTTCATTTCCTTTCGCATGGCCGGCCAGATGGAAGAGACCACCCTGATTACCGGCATCAAGGTCTTCTTCGACCAGGGCTGGTGGCACGTGGGCCTGCTGGTTCTGTTGACCACCTTTATCGCGCCGGCCATTCAGCTGCTGGGGCTTTTGTACATCCTGCTGCCCCTGCGGTTGGGCTGGATGGCGCCCGGTCTGCCGCGGGTTCTGCGCATCGTGCAGCGAACGGCGCCCTGGAGCATGATCGAGATTTTCATGCTGGGGATCCTGGTGACCGTCGTCAAGCTCACCAAGGACGGTGACCTGACGTACGGCATTTCCGTGTATGCCTTCATGGCGTTCACGTTTGTGATCGCCGCCATCATCACCACCTTCGACCCCCACCAGATCTGGAAAAAGTGGGATGCCGCCCGCCACATATCCGAGAAATGCCATTTCAACGCCGGCGGGGTGATCAGCTGCCGGACCTGCCACATGCTCTGCGGCGGTCTGGAAATAAGCGCCAAACTCAAATGCCCCCGCTGCGGGGCGCCCCTGCGGCGACGCAAAAAATTCAGCATCTCCCGCACCTGGGCGCTGGTGTTGACGGCGGCCATTTTTTACATCCCCGCGAATCTTTACCCCATCACCAACATCATTTCCTTCGGTGATGAAAAAACCGATACCATCATGAGCGGGGTTATCTATTTTGTACAAGAGGGGATGTGGCACCTGGCCCTGATCATCTTCACGGCCAGCATCATGGTGCCCCTGTTGAAGCTGGTTCTATTATCTTTTCTGCTCATCAGCGTGCAGCGCAAATCGACCTGGCGCCCCAAAGACCGGACCCGTCTTTATCGCGTTACCGAGGCCATCGGCCGCTGGTCCATGGTCGATATTTTTGCTATAACCGTCCTGATCGCCCTGGTGAATCTTGGCCAGATAGCCACCGTCCAAGTAGAAGACGCGGCCATCTATTTCGCCGCCGTTGTCGTGATTACCATGTTTGCGGCCCTGACATTTGATCCCCGCTTGATCTGGGATACGGAGAACAACTCACATGAGTGACGTGGAACAAGGAATCCCGATGGAATCTGACATCCCGACGGCCGATGTCCGCCAGCCCCGGAAACGACATATCTCCATTGTCTGGCTGATACCGGTTGTGGCCCTATGCATTGGCGGCTGGCTGGTCTACAAGGCCCTGTCGGAACAAGGCCCGACCATCACTATCACCTTCAAATCCGCCAAGGACCTGGAAGCCGGAGAGACCCTCATCAAGTACAAAGAAGTCGATCTGGGCAAGGTCACCAAGATCGAACTCAGCGAAGATCTTTCCAGTGTCATCGTAACCGCGGCCCTGGCCAAACATGCCGAAGCGTTTTTATCGGCCAATACGCGTTTCTGGGTGGTGCGGGCCCGGGTGGCCGCCCGCGGCGTTACCGGCCTGGGAACGCTCTTTTCCGGGGCCTACATCACCCTTGATCCGGGCCGCCCCGGCAATTTCGTCGAATCCTTTACTGGTCTTGAAGAGCCGCCCGCAGTGACAACGGATGCCCCGGGCCGGGCCTTTTACCTGAAGGCCCTGCGCCGGGGGTCCATCGACACAGGCTCGCCGGTGCTGTACCGCCAGATAGAGGCCGGCCAGGTGGTGAACTACCACCTCTCTGGAGACGGCAAAATTATTACCCTGAAAGTGTTCGTCAACGCCCCCTATTACCACTTCGTATATGAGAATACCCGTTTCTGGAACGTCAGCGGTATCGATTTCAAGCTGGACGCCCAGGGCCTTCGCATCGATACCGATTCAGTGGTCAGCCTGCTGATCGGCGGGATCTCGTTTGGAATCCCTCAGGGCGCCAAACCCGGTGCCCCGGCCAAGGAGAATGCGGACTTCATTCTCTACGACAACCTGGACAAGGCCCGCGAGACCGCTTGCCTGGCTAAACAACGCTGGCTGATCTATTTCAATGAAACGGTCCGCGGGCTTACCCCGGGCGCACCGGTTGAAGTTCAGGGCATCCGGATCGGCCAGGTCCTGGATGTGGGTCTTGAGTTCGATGAACAGAATCAGGACTTTCGTATTCCGGTACTGGTTGAATTCGAACCGGAAAGAGTGTTCCCGAACGATGGTACCTTGACCGAAGATAAACGCCGCCAGCTCATCGAGGGCCTGGTCAAACAGGGCTACCGCGCCCAGCTGGAGACCGGGAACCTGTTGACCGGACAGCTCATCATCACCATCAGCCACTTTCCGGATGCCCCCCCGGCAACCATAAACTGGCTGGGGCCGTACCCGGTATTTCCGACGATCCCAAAGACGATTCAACAGATCAAGGTGAAGGTGGCCCGCATTATCGACCGCATGGACAAGATGCCCATCGAAGAGATTGGCCGCGACCTGCAGGCCGCAGCCAATGGCGCCCGGCGCCTGGTGGATTCGCCGGAATTACCCCGGACCTTAAAAAATCTGGACGCTACCATCGAGGAAGCCCGGCTCATGATGAGCGACCTGCGCACGACCCTATCGCCCCAGTTGAGCGCAACCTTGGAAGAGGCGCGCCAGGCCATGGAAAATGCCAGTGAAATGATGAAAACCGACTCACCGCTGCAAATTCGGATGAAGACGGCCCTCGATGAAGTGGCCCGGGCCTCCCGATCACTAAGGCAGCTTATGGATTATCTGGAACGGCACCCGGAAGCAATAATCAGCGGGAAAGGAAAAGACGAATGATCGCGCCAAACGTTCGCCTGGGTATAATAGTGTTCAGTCTCGGGCTGGTAGTGAGTCTGGCCGGATGCACCGGCAAATCGCCCAAATCGGATTTCTACACCCTCGGGACCACTCCCGCCGCGGGACCGGCAGCCCAACTGTCCGCGGACATGGCAATTGCCGTCGGGCCGGTAACGATTCCAGCCGAACTGGACCGCAAACAGATTATCACCCGGGATAGTGACAATCGAATCAACGTCGCTGAACTCAGCCGTTGGGCCGGCCCTTTGCAAGACAACATCACCGCCGTGCTGACGGCCAACCTGGCCTTGCGCCTGGGAACCGACAAAGTGGCGCCTCACTACCGTGAAAGCCTGTTTCCCTTCACCCACCAGGTGGTTCTCCACGTCAACCGCTTCGACGGGCATCCCGAAGGCGAGGTCCTGCTGGATGTTACCTGGAGCGTCAAGCAAAAAGGCAAATCAGCCCCCTTGATCGTCCGCCATTCTGAAATTCGCAAACCGGTGGCCACGCCTGATTATACCGGCCTGGTAGCAGCTAAGAGCAGCGCTTTAGCTGATATCAGCCTCCAAATCGCAGAAGCTTTCATAAATTTGGCGCCATAACAAAAGTCCCCCTCGCTAAAAGAGCCGAGCAATGAAAAAAGTCGCGTTAATAACCGGGTCAAGCAGAGGGATTGGTGCGGCAACTGCTTTGCGGTTAGCTTCCGAGGGCTATAATATTTGTGTAAACTTTCTAAAAAATAAAAAGATTGCAGAAAAAGTGGTCACCAAGATCTCCGTTCTGGGATCTAAAGCGATAGCCATTCAAGCTGATGTATCCGCAGAAGAAGATGTAAAACGACTTTTCAAGGCCATTGATCGCGAAATGGGCCAATTGGATGTATTGGTCAATAACGCCGGCATCCTGTTGCCGCAAACACGCGTTGAGTCAATGACCGCCGAACGAATCAATCGGATTTTGACTACGAATGTCACCGGCTATTTTCTTTGCAGCCGGGAAGCAGTAAAAAGGATGTCGACAAAACACGGGGGTACCGGTGGCGTGATTATCAATGTCTCCTCCGCTGCTGCTCGAATCGGGTCCGGCGGCGAGTATGTGGATTACGCCGCTTCCAAGGGTGCGATCGATACATTTACGATCGGCCTGGCTAATGAGATCGCCGCAGAAAAAATAAGGGTGAATGGTGTCAGACCCGGTTTCATTTACACCGCCATTCACGCCGATGGCGGTGAACCGGATCGGGTGGATCGGATCAAGCATCAACTCCCCTTACTGCGGGGTGGGCAACCGGAAGAGGTTGCCGCCGCCATTGCCTGGCTCGTGTCGGACGAATCCAGTTATACCACGGGCGCGTTTATAGAAGTTTCCGGCGGAAGGTAGCTGCCGGGAGATGCCCTGCCCCTATCCCCTTGTTGAACAAACCCCACCCGCACCCTGTGTTGCCGGGATTTAGCCTGTACCGCCCACCGCCTTGCCGACTGCAGCCAGAACATACTGCGGCAAGGCAAATGCGCCATGATGAATCTCGGGATTATAATAGCGGGTTGCTATTCCGGCTTCCTGGAACCGCTCACTGAGTGTGTCTATCGGAATCCGTCGCAAGGCTGGATCATCCGTTGCCCAACCGAAGGTCATGCTGCCGCCGACATAGGTTGGAATTGCCGCCGTGAAAAAATGCCAGTCTCTGAAAAGCCCGCGCAGGTGGTTGGCCGTGGCCTGGACCTCTTCCGGCTGCATGAAGACCACCCCATTCTGGGTGACCAGGATGCCGCCCCAGGTCAAGCAGCGCTTGCAGGCCCGGTAGAAATTTTCACTGAACAAAGCTTCGCCCGGACCGATCGGGTCGGTGCTGTCGGAAATAATGACATCGAATTGCCGGTCCGTGCTGGAGACAAAATGCAGCCCATCAGCATACACCAGCTCTATCCGGGAATCATCGAAGGCCCCCTGTGAGTGATTGGGCAGATGCTGGCGGCAAAGCGCCACGACCTTGCTGTCCAGTTCAACCTGGATCACGCTTTGAACACCCCGGTGTTTAAGCACCTCCCGCAGCATGCCGCCGTCCCCGCCGCCGACGATCAGCACCCGGGACACCTGGCCATGGGCCAGGATCGGCACGTGCGCCAGCATCTCATGGTAGATAAATTCGTCTTTTTCCGTGGTCTGGATAACCCCGTCGAGTACCATTACCCGCCCAAAGCGGGCATTTCGGAAAATCAGCAGGTGCTGGTGATCGGTTTTCTCTTCGAACAGGATTTCATCGACGGTGAAAGCCTGACCGTAAGCGTCATAAAGAGTTTCTCGGAAACGGTTCATAAGATCACATCCACCCGGCAAGGGCGGCATTTACAAATTCACGCTGGATGCATAAGTTAGTCCACATTGTATCTTCTATACTGAATAGAGGCGATCTCAAACATAGGCTTCCGGTACAAGGTCAAGACGGCCGCGAGGTGCCCCCACGGTGCGGGACGTCCCGCTTGATCTATTCCTCAAATGTGGGTCGCAACCAGAGTTGCCAGCGAAGCCAATGCCTATTGTGGTAAATACGCACCTATTTTGAGGATAGCGCTTACGGTTGCGCCTTACGGCTTGAAAACCGGCACGCCATCTCGCAACCGAGCGCCCAACGCCGAGATTTATCCGCCTCGGGCTGATTGGGCCAAAAGTTATTTTTGGGGTAGTCGCTAGGATTCTTCCCAATTCAAGATAACCTTCCCAGACATACCCGACCCCATCACATCAAAGGCCTCCTGGAAGTCCGCCACCTTGAAACGGTGGGTGACAATGCTGGAAATGTCCAAGCGGCTTTGGAGCATGGTAGACATCTTGTACCAGGTCTCGAACATCTCCCGGCCGTAGATTCCTTTCAGAAAAAGCCCCTTGAAAATCACCTGGGTCCAGTCAATGGCGGCCTCCGAGGGTGGGATGCCCAGCAGGGCAACCTTGCCGCCATAATTCATGCTGACCAGCATATCGCGAAAAGCACCCATGTTGCCCGACATCTCCAGCCCCACGTCGAACCCTTCACGCATCCCCAGCTGCGGAATCACATCCGCTACCCTTTCCCGCGTGACGTTGACCACCCGGGTGGCGCCCATTTCCCGGGCCAGATTCAGGCGGTAGTCGTTGACATCCGTGATCACTACGAAACGGGCTCCCACGTGCCGGGCAATCGCCACCGCCATGATGCCGATCGGGCCGGCGCCCGTAATCAGGACGTCTTCTCCCACCAAGTCGTAAGAGAGGGTGGTGTGGGTGGCATTTCCCAATGGATCCAGCAGGGAACCGATCTCGTCGTCGATATTGTCAGGGAGCGGGAACACATTGACCGCCGGAATACTGAGATACTCGGCGAAACAACCGGGGCGGTTAACCCCTACACCGGTGGTGTTGCGGCAAAGGTGACGTTTACCGGCCCGGCAATTTCGGCAGTGCCCACAGGTGAGGTGCCCTTCGGCCGACACCCGGTCGCCTTCCTTGAGCCCCACGACTTCACTGCCCGCAGCTTCGATCACGCCGGCAAACTCGTGCCCGATCGTCATCGGCACGGGGATGGTTTTTTGTGACCACTCGTCCCAGTTATGGATGTGGATATCCGTTCCGCAAATGGCCGTCTTCTTGATTTTAATGCGGACATCGTTCGGCCCGATATCGGGTACCGGTACCGCGTCCATCCAAATACCGCGTTCGGGTTTGCGTTTGACCAGAGCACGCATGGTTTTCATGGGATAACCTCCAGTTCGCGGCCGACCTTGACAAAAGCCGCCAGGGCCCGATCCAGGTGCTCTTTGGTATGCCCGGCAGACATCTGGGTCCGGATGCGGGCCTGTCCGCGGGGTACCACGGGAAAACTGAACCCGATTACGTAAATGCCCTCATCAAGCAGGCGGGCCGCCATTTTCTGGGCCAGGACCGCGTCCCCGAGCATGACGGGAATGATCGGGTGCTCGCCGGGAACCAGGTCGAAGCCGGCCGCCGTCAGTCCTTCTCGAAAATAGTCGCTGTTGAATTTGAGGGTTTCGCGCAATTGGCCGCTGGATTCCAGTAAATCCAGGACAGCAATGGATGCCGCCGTGATGACGGGTGCCAGGGTATTGGAAAACAGATAGGGCCGGGACCGCTGGCGTAACCAGGTCACAATCTCTTTTTTGGCGGCGGTGTACCCGCCGGAGGCCCCGCCGAGGGCCTTGCCCAGCGTGCCGGTTATGATATCTACCCGCCCCATGACATGGCAGTGCTCATGCGAGCCCCGGCCGTTGGGTCCGGTAAACCCGACCGCATGGGAATCATCCACCATCACGAGGGCCCCGTGCTTGTCCGCCAGGTCGCAGATGGCCCCTAATTCAGCGATAATTCCGTCCATCGAGAACACCCCGTCGGTGGCAATCAGCTTGAAACGGCAGTCGTCCGCGGCCTGCAGCTTTGCCTCCAGGTCCACCATGTCGTTGTTGTTGTAACGGTAGCGCCGGGCCTTGCACAGGCGCACCCCGTCAATGATGCTGGCATGGTTTAGGGCATCACTGATCACCGCGTCCTCCGGGCCCAGCAAGGTTTCAAACAGGCCGCCGTTGGCATCGAAACAGGAGCTGTAGAGAATCGTGTCCTCCATCCCCAAAAAGGTACTGATACGCTGTTCCAATTCCTTGTGGATGTCGAGGGTGCCGCAAATAAAGCGCACCGAAGACATCCCGAAGCCGTATTTTACCAGGGCCCGCTGCGCTCCGCTGACCAACTCCGGATGGTTGGCCAGTCCCAGGTAGTTATTCGCACAAAAGTTCAGGACTTCACCGCCGGCCTGTACACTGATGGCTGTCTGCTGGGGAGAGGTAATGATCCGTTCCGCCTTGAACAGGCCGTCCGCCCGCAACTGAGCGGTCTGCGCGGAGAGATATTCAGAAAGTTCCGTTTTCATGGCTGCCCCTTTCCTATGCTTCTATTTCGCTTAGCGTCTTGCGGCCGAAGAGGACCGCGCTCAATTTTGCCGGTGTTCCTCCACATGCGCGCTGATAACACCGCGAACCATCTCAGCCACCTCGTCCACCGGCAGGTTCGCGAACCGCGCCAAGGGGATCTCTTCCAGAACCTGGATGTGGATAACATGCCGACCGTGAAAATTAAGGCTCTTTTTGGGCAGTGCATTCTTCGTCCCGTTTATCACAATGGGCAATATCGGAACTTTCATTTTCTGGGCCAGAGTGAAAGCCCCGTGTTTGAAGGGTTTGACAATACCGGTACTGGAGCGGGTTCCCTCTGGAAAGAAGAAGACTGAGCTGCCGGCGGCAAGCGTTTTTTCGCAGGCTTTCATCATCTGAGCAATACTGTCCTTCCGACCGCGCTTAATCTTGATATACCGGTTGAGTACCATATTCCAGCCGATAAAAGGAAGCTTGAAAACAGCAGCCTTGGACACCCACTTGAATGGAAAAAACAGCTTGAAGGCCACCAGGATATCGAGCTGGGACTGGTGATTGGAAACGACCATGTAAGTCGCCCCGCGCCGCACCCGGTCCCGCCCTGACACGGTCACCTGCCAGGCCGGCACCACCCAAAGATACAAGACGGCCCAGAACGAGGTGAACATGTGTAAAGCGACCAGACGTCGGTCGAAACACACGGTCAACATCCAGATCGCCAGTGCTACCAGGAAGAAAACGGTGGAGGATGCGCCGATGAAAGCAATAATACTCATGGAGATCAAACGGTTTACCATGCCTGCTCCGCGTCCAGGTTTGAAAATCGGGGTGTGTGTGGATTAGTACCCGCTCACCCTGAAAAATTCAAACGGATTTTTTTTGACACGGGTTAAAAATCAGGTAACATAGAAGCTGTCCCCACTCACAGATCTTGAAATAGCTTCTGGTTCATGCTTCCCCCAAAATGAGTCTGCCGACAGGGAGGAAAAGCACCATGGATATGAATGGTCACGCTGAACGTGAAAAAAGAAGTTATATCCGGATTGTCTACCGCCCCGGCAAACGGCCCCGCCTGGATACAAGCAATACGGTTTTCGAGGTGACCGACATCAGTGAAGGCGGTATCCGCTTTTTGAACAACGCCGACATGGCACTGCCCGAATTCATTAAAGGAATCCTCATCTTTCTCGACGATGAAACCATCGACATTGATGGTAAAATCGAATGGCAGCGGAACCACGAAGTCGGTATCAGCCTCAAATACATGATCCCGGCCGCAACCATCGAAAAGGAGCAGCGGCACATCATTCTCAATTGCTGAAAACCGCTGGAATGTTTTTTATCCTACCACTGTAGTGCGAGATTAAAACCGCGCCCCGCAACGCGGTTTTGGGCTTTTTGAAAAAAACCTCCCGCCCCATCCGGCTCTTTCATCAATCTTTTCACTGAATTGGTGCCCGCACCCCTAAAAACTCCAGATATTGACTGAAATTCCAATTGACATACCACATATTGTGTGAGAATGATTCAAATACGCAGCAAAGATACCAGCTGTCGGTCGCCTATCTATTTGAATATTTGGCCAATTCCCCGGGCGGTCCTGGCAGGTATGCTGTTGCCACCTGGCGTTTAATCCATTCAACCTGGGCTATCTAGTTCGGCAACCAACAAAAGGATTTTACAATGAGGGACGGCTATTGCTCATTTTCAGTTGCTGCCGATGAATGGTATTTATTTTTTAAACTATAGTAAGTGTACCTAAGACAGGGAGCGATGCATGGCTTCAAAGCACAAATACCTCGTGACGGAAGATGGTCCCATCGACCTGCGGACCCACGACTGGGATGACCAGCTTTTCTCGGACCTGCTGGTCAGCGGTAATTCAATCAACCCGCAGCAGGCGCTGGATGTCAGTCGCTTCATCAAGGACGCAATCAACGACCTGGAAATCAATACCATTACCCTGCCGGTGATCGATGAGGTCCTCAAAGCTAAACTGATGGAACTGGGCCTCAAAAAAGTAGCACCGGTCAAGCTGGAAAAATCGCTGTTTATCAGAAACGGATTGGCTCTTTCCGATAACGCCAAAACCGTTCTGGCCCGGCGCTACCTGAAAAAGGACCTCAAGGGGGAACCCACCGAAACGCCGGCTCAGATGTTTCGCCGCGTGGCCCGGCACATCGCCCGGGCCGAAAAAAACTACGGCACGGCCAATGATGTTAAAAAGGCGGAAAACCTTTTTTACGATATCATGACCGATCTCAAGTTCCTGCCCAACTCACCCACGCTGATGAACGCCGGGCGGCAGCTTGGCCAACTGGCGGCCTGTTTTGTCCTGCCGGTCGAAGACAGCATGGACGGCATCTTCGATTCGCTGAAAAATGCCGCTGCCATTCACAAGTCGGGGGGCGGGACCGGTTTTTCCTTTTCCCGCCTGCGCCCAAAAAACAGTATGGTGGGCACCACCGGCGGGATCGCATCGGGCCCGGTGTCGTTCATGAAAATCTTCAACACCGCCACGGAACAGGTCAAACAGGGCGGTACCCGCCGGGGCGCCAACATGGCCATCCTGCGGGTCGATCATCCCGATATCATGGAGTTCATTTACTGTAAGAAAAAGAACAACGAGTTGAACAATTTTAATATATCGGTCGGGTTGACCGAAAAGTTCATGGAAGCCGTGGTCCAAAAGGAAGATTACGACCTCATTAACCCCCAGACCGGCAAAGTGACCGGGCAACTGAATGCCGCCGAGGTGTACCTCTCCCTGGTCACCCAGGCCTGGGGAAATGGAGATCCGGGCATTGTTTTCCTCGACCGCCTCAATCGAGACAACCCCACGCCGGCCATTGGGGAGATCGAAAGTACCAACCCCTGCGGTGAGCAACCCTTGCTCCCCATGGAGGCCTGCAACCTCGGCTCCATAAACCTTTCCAAGTTCATCACGCAGGTGGATGGCAAGCCGGCGATCGATTATGAAGATCTGGGTGCCACCGTAACCGCCGCTGTGCGGTTCCTGGACGATACTATCGACCAGTCTAAATACCCGCTGGAAGCCATCGATCAAATGGTCAAAGGCAACCGCAAGATCGGACTGGGGGTTATGGGTTTTGCCGATCTGCTGTTCCAGTTGAACACTCCTTACAATTCCGAGGAGGCCCTGGCCAAGGCGGAAGAGGTTATGAAATTTGTCCAGGACACCTCACACCAGGCCTCGGCAGAGTTGGCCGAGCAGCGCGGCGTTTTCAAGAATTTCAACAAGAGCGTCTTCAAACGCCGTAAAAAAGCTCGCTACCGCAACGCGACCACGACAACCATTGCCCCCACCGGAACCTTGAGTATTATCGCCGACTGCTCCAGTGGTGTGGAGCCCCTGTTCGCCCTGAGCTTCGTACGCACGGTCATGGATAATGATCGCCTGATGGAAGTTAATCCGAACTTTGAAAAGGTGGCCCGGGAACGCGGTTTTTACAGTGACGACCTCATGGATAAGATTGCCGGCGAAGGCAGCCTGGCGCACATCGATGCGATCCCGGAAGATGTGAAAAAGATTTTCGTCACAGCCCACGACATCTCACCCGAGTGGCACATCCGGATGCAGGCTGCTTTCCAGAAATATACCGACAACGCCGTTTCCAAGACGGTAAACCTGCCGGGTGAGGCCACCGTGGATGATGTGCAGCGCATTTACGATCTTGCCTATGAGCTCGATTGCAAAGGCGTCACCATCTACCGGGACGGCAGCAAGGAAAATCAGGTGCTCTCGTTCTCCGACCAGGACAAGGAGACCGATAGTCAGGCCAAAGTTATCGACCGGCCGGAAACCCTGGAGGGATTTACCACCAAAATGAAAACCGGCCTCGGACAGTTGTACGTCACCGTAACCGAATTCAACGGCCACCCTTTCGAGGTCTTTGCGACCATCGGTAAATCGGGCCGGTCTGCAGCCGCCAAGGCAGAGGCTATCGGGCGGCTGGTTTCCCTGGCCTTCCGGGCCGGTGTTAAAGTCAACAAAGTGGTAGATCAACTTACCGGCATCGGCGGTGAACATCCCGTCTTCCAGGAAGGCGGCCTGGTCCTTTCCATCCCCGATGCCATCGGCCGCGTGCTGCAAAAACGCTACATGGACGATAAGGCTGTGAAGAAAGGTCATGCCGGCGGTGGGTTGATGGGTGAAAAGTGCCCGGAATGCGGCCAGACGGTCAGTTTTGAAGAAGGCTGTATGACCTGCCATTTTTGCGGTTTCACCAAGTGTGGATAAATGTTGCCCCCTGCGGACTCAAATCCGCAGGGGACTCCAAACTTGACTTCTTAAAGCGGATTCATAGCTTAAAGCGCGGGGAACGAGGCTGCTACAGAGCCTGACCACGTGCTTTTTCTATTGATCCGGACAACTCCCGTCCTGCGCAGCAGGACGGTTTCAATAACGAAAACAGCCCCAGACATTGGATCCCGACACACGCCGAGCGCGGTGTTGTGCGGGATGGCGGCAGCTGAAACGACTATCCGGAAATCCGGCCCAGACCTGCCCTGATCCCGACCCAGGCAGCTCCCCCCCGCGCGTTCCCACAACCCAGATCATTTGCAGCTAAAGTAAACCGGTAACGGTACGATAAAATGTATCAAGGGTAGCGTTGCCGGCTATGGGCACGCTCCGGCCGTTAAAAAAGAAACACACGCGTCCAAAGGCAATGGACATATTCAAGAGAAATGACCATGTACCCAAAGACTGATAGATTCGGGTTACCTGAAACCGTAGACGAAGCCGTGGATCTGTTGATTTCGGATTTGCTGGCTGATCATATAGAAATGCTCTCCAGTTTATCGGAACGGCAGTTCGATCGCCTTTACAGCCTGGTTTCGCCCTTCGTTCTAGCCGAATTCAAACTCTGGTCCGGGAACGACAAGCTCCTGAATGCCTGCATTGCTCAGCTCGAGGATACGGATGCCAACTGTGATCCGGCCGGTCTGATCCTGCGCAAAACCAAAGCCCGCCTGAACGACATCATAGGCGTCCTGATCATCACCTGAGGCGGTGTAATCCAACCAGGGCGAATACATTTGACTTGCCCGGGTATCAATGTTTAAATAGTTCTGATTTACGAACAATTCTAAACGATTAACCTCAATGGTCCCGGGTGCGGCATGCAGGCTGAATCGGATTTCTCCAGGTATCCCGTTCTTGTTGCGGAAGACGACAAGGTGTCCCGGGTATTCCTTGAAAAAACCCTCAGCCAGATCGGGTATCGCGTTACCACTGTTCACAACGGGGTGGAAGCGATGGCCGTCATTCAGCGGCAGTTCTTCCCCATCCTGGTAACCGATTGGATGATGCCCGAAATGGACGGGCCCGAGTTATGCCGGACGATCCGGAAAGCCAGCCTGCCGGGATATGTCTACATCCTGCTGCTGACCGCGAAAGATGCCACGGAAGATATCGTCACCGGCCTCGAGTCCGGAGCAGACGACTTTCTCAGAAAACCCTTCATGCAGCCGGAACTCAAGGCGCGTTTATCCACCGGGGTTAGAATCCTTAATCTGGAAAGAAACCTCAAAAATACCCTGCAGGAGCTAGGGACCACTAAAGATATGCTGGTGCAATCGGAAAAGTTGGCCGCCATCGGCCAACTGGCAGCCGGTCTCGCCCACGAAATCCTCAACCCGACCAATATCATCTCTATGCGCCTGCATCTTTTAAAGATGACCGAAGCGCTGTCATCTCACGGCCGGGAGGCTATCGGTACCTGCAAGGAGCAGTTGGAGCGGATCGTTCATATCACCAAAAGTCTCGGCAAGTTCTCCCGCAAACCTTGCAAATCGATAGCGCCGACGGACGTCAACGACCTGGTTTTCCATATTCTGCACCTGATGGGGCCGCAGCTCAATTTTGAGGATATCAACACCAGCACCGGTCTTTCCAATGCCCTGCCCTTGATTTCAGTAGACCGGGAAATGTTCGAAGAGGTAATTCTGAACATTATCTCCAATGCCTTCTCGGCCATGGCCGGCCAGGCTTACAAAGAGCTGGTCATTGAAACCGATCTGCCCGAGCCGGGACAATGTATCCGCATCCGTATCGCAGACAACGGCCCCGGTATCGACCCGGATTCGCTCGCCAAAGTATTCGATCCCTATTATTCCACCAAACCGGCAGACCAGGGCACCGGCCTGGGCCTATTTCTTTCTTACGGGATCATCCAGGAGATGGGGGGCCGCCTCTGGGTCGAAAATAATGAAGGGCCCGGTGCATCATTCTATATTGAATTGCCTATAAACAGTGCTGCCACCTGCGATATCATTCCAACTTGAATTTAACCCACGGAGAGACTATAAAGGCTATATTATGGAAAAAATCCTGGTCGTCGATGATGAAATCGAAGTCTGCCGCGCCCTTGAAGAATTTCTTGCCATAAAGGGCTACCAGGCTTTTTCCGCCCATAACGGCCAGGAGGCCCTGAATATAGTCCAGGCCGAAAACCCGCACATCGTGCTGCTGGACATTATCATGCCGGGTATGAGCGGGATTGAAACCCTTGAAGCCATCAAGAAAAACGCACCTGCTACCGGAGTTGTGATGATAACAGCGGTGACGGATGAAGCCCTGGGCAACCAGGCCCTGCAGCCGGGAGCGGACGACTTCATCACCAAACCGGTAGGCCTCGACTATTTGGAAACCGTCCTGATGGTTAAAATAGTCGACATCCTGGGGGGATAACGCTGCTCAAGTTGCTGCGGAGACCCCTTTGTTGCCCGCCCCGGACAATCCTGTTCGAATGTTGCGCTGCCGGCCTGTGTAAAACCCCCTTTGCCCCAATGGGACGCCACCAATGAAGCAGTGAATGTCAAAGAGGAACTTTTATGTCGAATTCAGCCTTCAAAACCGCAACCTTGTCTGCCGCCGCCATTGTAGGCCTTGCTTCGGTCGTTTTCGCAGGTGATGCCGCGGCCACTGAAATTTCCTGGGGCTTTCTAATCATCGGCCTGCTGGGAGGCCTGGCGCTGTTTATCTACGGCATGGAGCAGATGAGCGATGGTATGAAGAAAACAGCCGGGGATCAGATGCGTTCGATTCTCGCCGCCCTGACGCACAATCAACTGCTCGGCCTGGCCGTAGGAACCTTTGTTACCATGGTGATCCAGTCGAGTTCGGCCACCACGGTTATGCTGGTGAGTTTTGTGCAGGCCGGCCTGATGAATTTTACCCAGTGTCTGGGCGTCATCCTTGGTGGTGGTATCGGCACCACCGTCACCGCCCAGCTGATTGCTTTTAAATTAACCGATTATGCCCTGTTGATGGTATTTATCGGTGCCGTCCTGCGTATGTTCGCCAAAACCGAACGCATGCGCAATATCGGTGACATCATCCTGGGGTTTGGGATTCTGTTTTACGGGATGAAACTGATGAGTGACAGCATGAAACCACTGCGGATGTTTCCGGCATTTATCGATCTTTTGAAAGGCCTGGAAAACCCGTTTCTCGGCTTACTGGTGGGAACGGTGTTGACCGCCCTGATTCAAAGCAGCAGTGCCTTCACCGGCATCCTCATCGTGCTGGCCCAACAAAACCTGATTACCCTGGAAGCCGGCATCCCCATGATCTTCGGGGCCAACATCGGCACCTGCATCACCGCGGGTCTGGCGAGCATCGGCACCACCCGGGAGGCCAAGCGGGTGGCCCTGGCCCACGTAATTTTCAAAATTGCCGGCGTGGTACTGTTCATCTTCTGGATCCCCGCCTTTGCCGACCTGATCCGTACGCTCGGGGCCGGGTTCAGTTCAGGCACGGCCCGCGACATTGCCAATGCCCACACGGTCTTCAATGTCAGCATCGGATTTCTCTTTCTCCCGGCCACGGCCCTATTCGGCCGGCTTATTACTACCCTGTTACCCGAAAGGCCAACCAATCCGGCTTTTGAACTCAACACCCGGCACATCGACGATCGGCAGATCGTGAACCCGCCCGTAGCCATCGAACTGGCCCGGGCCGAGATTTCTCGGGTGGCCCTGCTCCTGGGGCGGATGCAGCGCTCCATCATCATTCCGTTTTTCTCCGAAGAAGAACGAAAGGATGAAATTTTCCCCAGCCTCTCCCTGCTGGAAGGCATCGACTTGCGGGAACGGAAGATCAATTTTTTACAAGAGAAAATTAAAGCCTACCTTCTGAAAGTCGGCCAGCAGCCGCTCTCCCAAAAGCAATCCGATGAAATTTACGGGATGATCTCGATCGTCAAGGATATGGAGAGCCTCGGAGACCTTATCCATCGCAACATGGTGCCCCTCATTCCTAAAAAACATGCCCTGGAAACCGACTTTTCAGATGAGGGCCAGGAAGAGTTGATGATCTACCACGAAAAGGTCTGCAAACAGCTATTCCTGCTGAAGGAAGCCTTTTCCGAACGCAACCCGGAAAAAGCCCGGGAAATCATGCTGGGAGAACGCAAGTACCTGGACCTGGAGTCCCAGTACCGCATCCGACACCTGCAGCGCCTGCTCCACCAACGCAACGAATCGCTGGAAACCCATGAAGTCCACATGGAATTGATGGACCTGATGAAACAGATTATCGTCTACTCGTCCAACATCGCCAAAACCTTTGTAACCTCAACCTTATAACCCGCAACTCCCGGGCTTATCAGGCGATCGGCGGCGGCGAATAAAGCACATGGCCGGAAACGGTTTTGATATCCACCGTACCGGTCATCACCATGGCTTGGATCAACTCGGTCTGGATGGTTTCCAGATAGGTTTGGACACCCTCCTTCAGCCCGCCCATGGCCGCCACGGAAAACGGCCGGCCGATCATCACGGCATCGGCGCCCAGGGCAATCAGTTTCAAGACATCGGCACCGGAGCGCACACCGCCGTCGGCCAGGATTGCCAAACGGCCGTAAACGGCGTCCACCAGAGCCGGCAGCACCCGGGCAGCGCCCGGCGTATGGTCCATCACCCGGCCCCCGTGATTGGAAACCACAATGGCATCAGCCCCGGCATCAACCGCCAGGCGAGCCTGACCCGGGGTCATGACGCCCTTGAGAATGAATTTCATCGAAGTACTCTTGATAATCTTTGCCAGTTCCTCGGCGGGCTTGGGGGTTACCGGTCGCCCCATCTTGGCCAGGGTCACCAGACCGGCGGCGTCGATGTCGATCCCGACGATGCGTGCCCCGGTTTTCTCCGCCTTTTCCAGTTTTTCATACAGTTCCCGGTCCTCCCACGGTTTGATGAAGGGAATCCCCTGACCGCCGCATTTTTCGATGGCGGTAAATCCTGCTTGGTGAATGAAATCCGGTACGCCGTCACCGGTACATCCCAGGGTGCCGGCGGCCACACAGCCTTCCAGGACAGCCTGGATATAATCCTCTTCGGAAATCTGACCACCCATGTTGAACGAAACCCCGCCGATGGGTGCGGCCAGGATCGGCAGCGCCAGGTCCTGGCCCAACAGGTTGACCGCGGTATCCGGGTCGGTGATATCGTGGATCAGGCGCATATTGAACTTCACCTCGGCCAGGGCGGCCATATTGTCTTTAAAAGAGGCGGCCGTTCCCAGTCCGCCCATGCCCGGCACTTCTCCAGCGCACACTTTACCGTCACAAACCGGGCAAACCCGGCAATAGCCCTTCATCAGTTCCCGCGCTTTGTCCCGTATTTCTTTCATTCCATCCTCCAGCGCAAAACATCACTGTCCCATATCCAATTAGGCCTTGCGCTCCATTTGGTTTACTGCAAATTAGCAGGCGAAGCGCCTTCATCCAGAGAATTGGGCCATAATAATTGGATATTCGGTTTTAAGTTATATCAATATTTCCAACCCAAAAGCCCCATCGTGAGAGCATTGGCCACAATCGCAATGACATACAGGCTGCTGACCACGATAATCTTGGTTTTCATCTTCTGCAGCCCGATGACGATGATGGCTGCCACGTAGAAATGGAAATAGCCGAACAGGAATATCAGCCAGACCCCCTTGAAGGAGCGGTGCCACCAGGGATATTCCCAGACCAGGTGACCGCCCATGTTCAGCAGGCACTCCACGAACACGCAAAACACCGAGTAGCCGATGGCCCAGAACCAGCGGTCCGGAATCCCCAGAATCCGGTCCTCCCGGTTTTCCGACAGGGTGTTGTAAAAGATGATCCCGGAGATGGCAAACATGAACATAATCTCGATGTTCCAGCCGACCATGGTCCTAAGGGCCGTCTCGCCCGGTGCCGTCCACATGGCACTGCGTTGCGTGAGGTGGAACACCCATCCGTTCCAGGTCTCGTTGATAAAATCCATGCCGAACACGGTCAGGCCCGCGAGGACCGCGTCCCAGTTGCCGCTGAGCCGGGCCTTCTTGATTTCCGAGGTGTAAATATAGAACACGATGGCCAGTAGTGGGATTACATACCACTGCAGCGTCGAGAGGTCCCGGATATTTTCCAAGGCTTGAACTGAGGCTGGTGTAGGCATTTGCAGGCTCCCCCTTAGTCGTTTGCGTTGGGAAAGCACTATGGCAAATCACTCTTTCAAAGTCAATCCACGGCCCGGGCCTTTTGTTTGACAGCCAAGGGAGCGCGGGATAGATAAATGGCCATGATGATTAAAGTCGTCGCTGCCTTTCTGGTACATGAAGAAAAAGTCCTGATCGCCCGCCGTAAAGCACCGCCCCAATTGGCCGGCAAGTGGGAGTTCCCCGGCGGCAAGGTTGAACCGGGGGAAACCCCCGAAGAAAGCCTGGCCCGGGAAATGGAGGAGGAGTTTGGCATCCGGATCGCGGTTGGTCCTTTCAGCGCCGATAGTTGCCACCATCAGACCGAGTGTAGTTTTCATATCCAAGCCTACCGGGCGACCTGGCTGTCCGGTCAACTCGTCCCCATAGCCCACGACCGCTGCGCCTGGGCCGGACCGGACACCCTGCTAACCTATGATCTGCTGCCCGCGGATGTCGACCTGGCCCACGCCTTGATTAAAAAAGACTTCTTAGGCGCCTCAAGATAAGGTTTGCAGCGGTCATAACAAAAGACCCGGGTGCAACCTGCACACCCGGGTCTACTGGTACCGCTCGGGGGGGGATTGTTACGTCCCTTTGTGGTTTAAACTCCTTCGGTTTGGGGAGCAGTCGAAGAAAGTCCGGCAGCAGCGGCTGCCGGCTGCATACCGGCCATGGATTCAGAAAGCCCTGATCCGCCGTACGTCATAACCTCGAAGTCGGGATAGGCATTACCGCCGTGTTCGGTGATATCCAATCCGGCCAGTTCTTCTTCCGGGCTGACCCGGAGACCGACAGTCTTGTCGATCAGCTTGAACAACAGGAAGGCCGCCGGGAATACCCACAGAAAACAGGCGCTGATGCCTAGAAGCTGGACGCCGATGATCTTGGCGGTGGTCCCGCCGATGTTGAAGATCCCGGCTGCCAGAGTGCCCCAGGCCCCGCAGACACCGTGGACGGAAATGGCTCCTACCGGGTCGTCGACTTTAATCTTGTCGAAGAAGATGACCGAGAAGACAACCAGGACGCCGGCCACCAGGCCGATAATGATGGCACTGTTGGGGGTTACATTGGCACAGCCGGCGGTGATCCCAACCAGGCCGGCCAGGGCACCGTTCAAGCTCATGCCGATTTCTGATTTGCCGAACTTGATCCAGGAAGTAGCCAGGGCGGCGATGGCGCCGGCCGCAGCTGCCAGGTTCGTGTTAACGAAGATCATGGCGATGCTCTTGTCGGCGGTGGTGGTGGATCCGGGGTTGAATCCGAACCAGCCCAGCCAGAGGATGAACACCCCCAGGGCCGCCAACGGCATGTTGTGACCCAGGATCGGTTTGATTTTCCCGTCTTTGGTATATTTACCCAGACGGGGACCAAGTACGATGGCACCGGCGAGGGCCGCCCAGCCGCCCACGGAATGAACCACGGTGGAACCGGCAAAATCAATGAACCCGAAGCCTTCCAGCCAGCCGCTGCCGTTAAACAGGCTGCCCCAGGCCCAGCTGCCAAACACAGGGTAGATAAGACCACTGATGAAAATACTGTAGAAAATATACCCCTGGAACTTGGTCCGTTCCGCCATGGCGCCGGATACGATCGTGGCGGCCGTAGCGGCAAACACCACCTGGAACATCCAGAATGCCAGCACCCAGGGATCACCATCCGGAGCAAAGTCGCTCAGGAAAAATCCCGAGGTACCGAACCAGCCGGTCTGGCTGGCCCCGAACATCAGGCCGAAACCCACCGCCCAGAAGGCGATGCTGCCGATGGAAAAATCCATCAGGTTCTTCATCATGATATTGACCGCGTTTTTAGCGCGGGTGAAACCGGCCTCTACCATGGCAAAGCCGGCCTGCATAAAAAACACCAAGCAGGCGGCAACCAGCGTCCACAAGTAATTGGCATGGCTCTGCACCAGGTCAATGGCCGCTTTGTTGGAAAGAATCGTCGGCTCGGGGTCACCGGCCCAAACATAAGTGCAACTCAGGGCTGTTATCAGCAGCGATAGAATAAGTTTCCGCATTTTTCTGTTCTCCTGTTTGAATCATTAAAAAGGTGTTTACTTGACATCGTTTTACCGCTCTGGGAGTGAACAGCACCCGATACGCGGGAGCTGCAGTAAAAATCATTGCGCCAGTAGTAGAGCAAGGGGTGTGCCAAACTTTTTTAAACCTGCATGAAGTGCGTAACAATTTGTATATATTGAATTATTATAAATATTAGAGGATGGCAGAGCAAAAATACAAAAAGAACAAATTAGTAATATTGTTTACTATGAATACATATTTATAATTTTTCTTGACCATAAAGTTCCCGCTATATGCAGTTCCGCCGGCTCCAGTTGGCGTTGACAAGGAGAGATCCGGTGCCTATCTTTCCCGGAACGGAAAATACCACCTCGCCGATGCACGGCGCCAATCCCAATTATATGCAGGAGAAAAAATGGCCGACTCTTTTATGGAAATTACAGATGAGAACTTTGAAGCAGAAGTAGTAGGATCAGAAAAACCGGTAATCGTTGATTTCTGGGCCCCCTGGTGCGGCCCCTGCAAAGCCATCGGCCCCATGCTTGAAGACCTGGCCGTAACCTACGGCGACCAGATGGTTTTTTCCAAGTGCAATGTGGATGACAACCCGGTAACGCCCGGGAAATTTGGCATTAAGTCAATCCCGACCCTGATTTTTTTCAAAGATGGTAAAGTGATGGAACAGATTACCGGGATGGTGGCGCGCCAGAAAGTGGAGGGGTCGATAAAAGGTGTCCTGGACGGAAAGGGCGGCTCCCCGTTTGTCTCTTAAATCGATCACCGCGATAAATTCACGTGTGTGCGGGTCCCGCCCCACCCAGGATGGAGCGGGAGCCGCGCAGCGGGAACCCTAAACCGCGTCTTGCCCGGTTTCGCCCGTTCTAATCCTGATAGCCTGGGACACCGGCATGACAAAAATCTTACCGTCTCCGATCTTGCCGGTGCCGGCATTGTCTTTGATCGCCGCGATCACGCCATCGGTCAGGGCCTCCTCGACGACAACGTCTATCTTGATTTTCGGGATAAAATCGACTTGGTACTCGGCTCCTCGATAAATTTCCTTGTGTCCGCGCTGCCGACCAAACCCCCTGCTCTCACTAATGGTCATGCCGGTAACGCCGATTTCGTTCAATGCACTTTTCACCTCATCCAACTTGAACGGTTTGATAATCGCTTCTACCTTGTTCATTTAAAGCCTCCAAAATTTCAATGTGTGTTCCCAGGGTACCTCGCTTAATAGCAATGGGCATGCCAGCCGATTTAGAAAAAAGCAATATAGCCATAACTATTTATTATTAAAAGATATAACCTTTGATATCGACCAAGACCACCCCTCGATAATTAAAGTACATATATGCAACATAGATATCATTTGGTTTCAAATATGTAACATGAGTTCGAGTCCGGCCGCATCTTCCCGAATGCCGGCACCGCCCTCTTGCACACTGCCAAAAAATTTTCTATATTAGTGAAATCCCTGCAAACAACAAAGGTGGGCCGCCGCCATGATAGAAAAAGAAAAAGCCGAAACAATCCTCGCCGAAATCCGACAACAGGTCAAAGCGGGCAATACAGACAGCATCTCTTTTTCCTCACAAACAATATTGTGGATGGCTGAGAGCCTGGTAGAAGCCATAGCCGAAGTAGGAAAGGTCCAGGAGCAAAAGGAAGCCGCCCTCCGGGAAATTACCGCCAAACATGAACGGACTGCAGATGAATTAAAAACCCTGAAGGAAGATTACTTTAAGCTCACGCAGGAATTCAGAAAGCATGAAACCAGTGGCATCGCCATGGAATCGAAGGAAAAACTGCTTAAAAAATGGCGCCGTGAATCAAAATAGAGCGCCAATTCTGCGACACACCGCCCACCCGCCCCCTTTTTGCAAAATGCGCTAATCGTTTTGCAAATTGCAACGATTATCGCCCTTCAATTGGCAACCATTCTATGCCCTTACCTATCAAGAGGCTGATTTAATGCGTCTTTTCAAATTCATCTTTTTTGGCACCCATCTTGCTCAATCAAATCAGCAGTAGTTCCATTTATTGATAAAGCCAAACCCACCGGGAGGTGGGGGCGGAAAGCCACGGGTCTTGAACAGAGACAGCCGGGTTGCCAGGGAACCAACATCGAGCCGATCTGCCCTGGAATTCGGGCATATCGGCTTTTTCTGTTCCGGACGGCAAACGTAACCTGACGTGCCAAAAGGAGTTCAACATGAAAACAAACAAACCCATCCAGGCAACCTTAATCGTGGCCTTGTGCACCGCGATTTTCATTGGCCTGGTATCCACCGCTGGCGCTGACGACGGCCGGGTCATTGCCAGATGCAGCCTGGTGGAAAAAAGTTTCGTAAAAACTGTTCATTACGATGTCAAAGCGCGCAATCTGCGCTGGCAGGTCAGTAAAAGCGCGGGCAAATATCCCTGGGTGCGGGCCAAGCTGGAAGGCAACCCCGAGGGCGATATGATCCCCGAAACCGAGCTTGCCAAAAACGAGTTCCCAACTGAGAAAGAAAAGGCGGTCCTGGCCACCATGCAGTTCGTGGCTTCGGACGACCGCCCATTCAACCTTGGAAAAGCGGCCCTGGGTGAAGTCGCCCTCGCGGTTTACCCGGCCGTCGAGAAACCGGTCCGTTACGCCCTGGTTAAAAAGAACGGCAAACTGTTGATCACGCATCGACAAACCCCGTCGGCGATACAGCTAACCTATCATGTTAACCGGTAGGGATCTGCCCCTATCTGCGGCAACCGGGGTGCCGATCGCCACCTGATCGGCGCCCCGCTGCGGCTGCTGCTTTTTGCTGCTACGCGCTAGTCGCCCGAGTCCGCCCCATACTTGTCGATCAACTCCCCCAGGGCTTCCCTGAGTCGGTTTATGTCTTTGCCAAAACGCTCCTTGTAATCCCAATAGTCCGATCCGGCCAGACAGGGATAGGCCACGGTACAAACGGCAGGCCGGTTTTCAAAGGAAAATATGCAACCATTGCGCTGTAGCAGAGGGCACTGATAGAACCTGTCACCGGCAGTGCGAACCTGAGTGATCAAGGCAGCCCTCTCGGCGGCTTGCAGGTTGAAGACCGCTGCCAAAAAGTCCACCCGGGACAGTCGTTTGGGAAAATGCCAGCGACAGCATTCTCCCGCGCAAACCGCAATTGACCGGCGGCATCTTTCCGCATAGCCGAGGGCCCGGGCCCGTTCCTCGATTTTAGTTTTTATAGACATTAATGCGGCTATCAATTCTCCGGCCTCCGCGACGGCCGGCAAATCCATTTTAGCGAGGGCCCGCAGGGCTGCCTCCAGTTCAGCGGCCATGGCCTGCCTGAGTTTACGCAATTCTTCAGCGTGGTCTTTGGATATCTGGCGTCCGTTCAGCGCGTCCTCCCCGGCTTCGCAGTTCAGCCTCCTGCTACCACTGTCTTATTTTGCAGTCAAATCTTAATATTCGGACTGCCGCCGCCTTTACGGTTGCAATTGAAATGGCAATGCTTATTATGGCTGCCAGTGTATTTGGGACCACTAGAGCAAGAGGGGAACATTTGAAAGACATCAAAAAGCTTCGCAATATCGCCATCATCGCCCATGTCGACCACGGGAAAACCACCCTGGTGGATGCCATGTTTCGCCAGAGCGGGATGTTTCGTGAAAACCAGGTGGTCGACGACCGCATCATGGACAGCATGGACCTGGAAAGAGAACGGGGCATCACCATCGCGGCCAAAAACTGCTCGGTAACTCGCGGCGATACCACCATCAACATTCTCGACACACCGGGGCATGCTGATTTCGGCGGTGAGGTGGAACGCGCCCTTTCGATGGTGGACGGTGCCATCCTGTTGGTGGACGCTTCCGAGGGTCCTTTGCCCCAAACAAGGTTTGTCTTGAAAAAGACCCTCGAGGCCGGCCTCAAAGTCATCGTGGTCATCAATAAAATCGACCGCCAGGACGCCCGGCCGGATGAAGTACTGGACGAAATCTACGACCTGTTCATCGATTTGGACGCCACGGATGAACAGCTCGAATTCCCCATGCTGTATGCCGTGGGCCGGGATGGAATCGCCCAGACATCACTTGAGGAAAACGGCACCAACCTGGATGTCCTCTTCCATATGATCCTCGATGAGATCCCGCCGCCGACCGGTGACCCCACCAAACCCCTGCAGATGCTCGTGGCGGACCTGGGGTATTCCGATTACCTGGGCCGACTGGCCATTGGTAAGATCACCAACGGCACAGTCAACCTGAAGGACAAGCTGGCTTGCATCGGAGAGGATGGCCAACCCGCCGACGTCAAGCTGTCCAAGCTGCAGGTCTATGACGGCCTGGACCTGGCTGCGGTGGAAACTGCGGCTGCCGGCGACATCGCCGTGCTGGCCGGAATCGATGCGGTCCATATCGGCGACACCATCTGCCAGAAGGATGAACCGCTCCCGCTTAAAAGACTTACCGTGGATGATCCTACCGTGGCCATGCGATTCGCCATAACCGACTCTCCTTTCAGTGGCCGGGAAGGCAAGATCGTACAGTCACGCAAAATCAAGGAACGCCTGCTGAAAGAAGCCATGGTCAACGTGGCCATCCAGGTGGATATCCCTGACGGCGGCGACAGCTTTACCGTCAAAGGACGGGGTGAATTCCAGATGGCGATTCTCATCGAAACCATGCGGCGGGAAGGGTTTGAACTGTGCGTCGGCCGGCCCAAGGTCATTTTGAAAAAAATCGATGGCCGCACCCAGGAGCCGATGGAGCAGCTGTTTGTGGATTGTGCTGAAAATTTTATGGGGGTCGTGACGGAGAAACTCTCCTTGCGCAAGGGGAAAATAGTGGGTTTGGTCAACAACGGCCGCGGCCGGGTAAACCTTGAGTTTTCCATCCCCACCCGCTCTTTGATCGGCTACCGGGATGAATTTCTCACCGACACGCGGGGCACCGGGATCATGAACTCAATCTTTGCCGGCTACGATGACTATCGCGGTGAATTTCCTTCCCGCTATACGGGCTCGCTGGTGTCGGACCGCCAGGGCAAAGCCGTCCCCTATGCCCTGTTCAACCTCGAACCGCGGGGTCAGCTGTTCATCGAGCCCGGCACGCCGGTCTACGAGGGCATGATCATCGGCGAACACAACAAGGCCTCCGACCTGAACGTGAACCCCAGCAAGGAAAAAAAACTCTCCAACGTGCGTGCTGCCGGCAAGGACGACGCGGTGGTCTGCTCACCCATCAAAGCCATGACGCTGGAACGGGCGCTGAGTTTTGTCCGGGACGACGAGGTCGTGGAAGTGACGCCCAAATCGATAAGGCTCCGCAAGATTTTGCTCTCGGCCCTGAAACGGAAAACCGCCCGGTATGGCAACGGCCGTAATAAATAAAGGGTGTCATCCCCGGCTGAATCAGCCCTTGAGTTTTGTAACGATCTCCCCCAGCACGGCAATCCCCTTCTCTATCTTTTTGCTCCAGCGAAATCCGCAACTGATCCGGATGAAATTTTTATACTTCCTGGTAGTGGAACACATGATGCCCGGCAGGATCGCGATCTTGCGCTTGCGAGCCTCGTGAAACACCTGCATGCCGTCCACCGCCGCATCAAGTTCCAACCAAAGGGTCAGGCCGCCCCTGGGTGCCGTGAGGCAGGTACCCTGGGGAAAATACCGGGCCACTGCCAGGGCGGTGTTGCAGGCCTGGTTCTTCAGGGCCGAGCGCAGGGTCCGCAGGTGGCGATCATAGCTGCCGCTTTTTAAAAAATCAGCCACTAGATACTGGCCCATGGATGTCGTGGCGATGGATGAATTAAGCTTCAATCGTTTAACCTGATCCCGAAAAGCGCCCGGGATAGCCCACCCGATACGCAAACCCGGTGACAGGGTTTTGGAAAATGAAGAGCAATAGAGAACCAGCCCCTTTTTATCGAAGGACTGCATGGCCACCGGCCGCCGGCGCCCGAAATAGAGGTCCCCGTGGATATCATCTTCGATGATCGGTATGTCGCGATCGTTGCAAAATGCCACCACGGCTTGTTTACGCTCAACCGGCATCTCGAACCCCAGGGGGTTGTGAAAATTGGGAATCAGGATGCAGCCGCTGACCCGGTTGCGGTCAACGGCTTTCTTGAAGGCCGCCAAATCCAAGCCTGTCTCGGGATCCGTGCAAAGTTCCAGGGCGAACATGCCCAGATCTTCGATCACCTGGAGAATCCAGGGATAGGTCGGTGACTCCACCACAATGGTCTCACCCGGCCCGGCGATAGCCTGGAGGCAAAGACTGACGGCTTCGATACAACCATTGGTGATGACGATGTCATCCGCGGCGGCCCGATGGGAAATGGGCAGGGTGCGCTTGGCAATCTGGCGGCGCAACACCAGGCTGCCCATGGGATTCTCATAAAGGGTCAAAAGGTCTTTGAACCGTGCCGCGGGAATTGATTTTACGGCGGCCATCAACTGTTTGTGGGGCAACAGGTCCGGGTCCACCACCGTGCCGCCCAGGCGCAGCATGCCTGGATCGCCCATGGATTCCACGATCGAACTGGCCAGATTGTTAATGGTCACTTTCTTGGGTACGGCCCGGTGCCGCTTGATCTTCGGCGTCGGCAAGATCTGGTGCAAAAGCGGCTTGACGTAATACCCGGATTTTTGCCGGGCTTCCACTATGCCGCGTTTTTCCAGTTCGATGAACGCCTGGTAAACCGTTGTGATCGACAACCCGGTCTGGGCATGGAGTTTGCGGATGGAGGGTAGCTTTTCCCCTGCCAGGTAAACCCCCATGTTCACTTTCTGTTCAATTTCTTCGGCCAGTTTCAGGTACCTGAAGTGGACTTCGCCGGCGGCTGTATCGGCTGCCATCCCGCCCCCCAATCTGTTATGCATTAATAATTCGTTTTCTGTATCTGTTATTGTTTAGCAGGTCTGTTATCAATTGACAAGCTTATCGTTTCGGCCGACCACGGCCGGATAACGCTCAAAACTCGAAACGTTTTGGGGGAGGTAACGAAATGGGGAAACAAATCAATCCACAGAAAAAGCTGCCATGGTTTCTTTTCCAGCCGGAAGACACCTCGGGCTGCCAACGCATCCGCAAGATGCCGTGCACCGGCGACGCTGAGTTGACCGGTGAGGACTACTGGCATGAGACCCTTAAATCTACACTATGGATTGGCCTGTCGATTTGCCTTGCGATGATGCTGGCCCAATTTAATTAAGGATCGGGAAATGAGGCTGCAACAGATTCAAAACGGGGCGCTTGCCAACCTGCCGATGGCTGCCAGCGCTTGTGCCTATGGCAGTGTCCTGGGGGTCCTGGCGGCCCAGAAGGATGTGAGTTGGCTGGAACTGCTGGCCATGAACGTGTCGGTGTTCGCCGGTTCCGCCCAATTTGTGATGGTGGATATGTGGGGCCCGCACCTGCCGGTCCTGGAGATGGTCTTTGCGGTTATGGTCATCAACCTGCGCTATCTGCTCATCGGGGCCTCCCTCAATCCGGTATTCCAGGGGGCCTCGCTGCCCCAGAAATCCATGATCATGCACCTGGTGGCCGACGAAAACTGGGCGGTCACCATGGCAGCCCATCGCCGGTGCACGGCGACCATCTGGTTCCTGTTGGGCGGTGGTCTCTGCCTGTTTTGTGTCTGGTCTTTCGGAACCCTGTTCGGGCACCGGTTGGGCACCCTGGTACGCAACCCCGAAGCTTGGGCGCTGGACTTCGCTTTTACGGCGGTTTTCACCGCCTTGGCCGTCAGCCTGTGGCGCGGGAAAACCGACCTGTTGCCCTGGACCGGGGTAGCCCTTCTCGCGATCATGGCGGAAACACTGCTCCCCGGAAAGTGGTACATCGTTATCGGCGGCGTAGGCGGTGCCCTGCTGCCACTGCTGCAAAAGGAGCAACCCCATGACATCTCCGGATAACAGTCTGGCCGTTTTCCTGGCCATCGCCGGGGCCGCCCTGGTGACATACGCGTTTCGTTTCGGCGGTCTGCTGCTGTCCGAACGGCTCCCCAGCACCGGAAGCGTTAAGGATTTCATGGAAGCCCTGCCCGGCACGATTCTCGTGGCCCTGGTAGCGCCCGGTATTGTGGCTGCCGGTTTCTGGGGCTGCGCGGCGGCCCTGGCCACCGCCCTGCTGGCCTGGCGCACCAGAAATATTTTCGTAGCCATGCTCAGTGGCATGCTGATCGTGGCGGGGGCGCGCTATTTAGGTTTTTAGGCCGCAGGCTGAAGTAAAACCTTGTTCACAGGTGCGTGAAGAGCCGGGAGTGGGATGAAATCTTAAACTTCTGGGTATTTACGAGTGCTTTTACCTTCAGTTTTCAGCCTTCTTCCTTCCACCTAATTTTCCACCCTTGGAAAAAAGATAATCAGCCCCAGGGTCAATAGGGGCATGAAAGCAATCACGAACAGCACCTGCTCGATGGAATAGAGGTCGGCCAGTTTCCCCACCAGGGGTGATAGGGCGCCCCCAGCCCGTACGCCAGCCCCATCATCAGGCTGGAGACCATGGCACGGCCTTTAGGGGCCAGGGCCTGGGCCATGGTAACGCCCAGGGGCATGGTGGCCAGGACAAAACACCCGGCCAGCAAAGCGCCGCCATATACCCAGTTGCCAGGTAAATAGAGCAGTAGGAGCAGGGCCGGGGTCATGCAAAAATGGGTTACCATGAAAATTGATTTATGCCCGATCCTGTCCGACAGATACCCGGATATAATCCCACTCAAGGTCCCGGCAATGGTAAACAACGAGAACATGATCCCGGCGGCCACCAGCGAATACCCCTTTTGCACATAGAACACCGGCATGAACGTCAGAAAGGATTGGCCGACCACGGCCCTTAGAACCATCACCAGCCAGATCAGCACGATGGGCTTGAAGGCCGGGCCCAGCGTCTCCTTCAGGGTGCCGAAAAAGCCCAGGTGCCGCAACCCTTCACTTTCCGGTTGCGGCAGCGCAAAGAAGACGTAGCCCAGGACCGCCAGTCCGAATAGCATTGCCATGGGCAGTGCCTCCAGGCCCCAGGTGGCCACCAGCCAGGTAACCACCAGCGGCCCTACGCCGAAGGCCAGGGTCCCGCCGGTATTGAAGATCGACATAGCCAACCCCGTCTGGCGGCCCGCATAGAGCGGGACCATGCCGGCTACCGACGGATGAAACATGGAAGACCCCACCGATCCGATGCAGATGAAGGCCAGCAGCGGCCAGAAGGAAGGGGCTACGCCGGAAAGGGGAATGAAGCAGACCGTCAAAAAAAGGCCTCCCATAATGAACGCCCGATTCTGATAACGGTCGGCCAGATACCCCACGGTCGGCTGAACAATAAAGGCCAGAAAGCGGTTCAGTCCCGCAATGAACCCGATCTGGGCCAGGGAAAGGTTGAGCTTCTCCATGAAAACCGGAAATAGGGGCGCGGTAAAGGCACTATAGAAATCTCCGGTAAAATGTACGAGGGTCAGCGCGAAGATGACTTTTATATTCATCGATAGCGGCTTTTTTTCCATGGCCCACTCTGATAAGGTTATTGCGTTCAAAAAAGGCAGGTATCATAGGGAAACGGAGTTCGCGCGTCAAGCGCGTTCTCTAAAGAAAAAACAGCGAACATCCAACATTGAGCGCTCAACTGCGAAAAAGGTGCTGTCTGATTAAACCCATAAGATCCAAGCGCCACAGGCGACCTCAGTTCGATGTTCACTGCTGAGCGTTGGATGTTCAAAGGTATGCTCGTTATTGAAAACCGCTAAGTCTCATGCCTAAACTACCCCCAATCGATGCCGATGTCATTTTCGGCGGGGCCGGTCCGGCCGGTGCAGCCGCGGCCTACGACCTGCGGCGGGCGGGCTTTTCCGTACTCCTGCTCGATCGTCACACCTTTCCCCGGCACAAGGCCTGTGCCGGCGGCTTGACCGTTAAAACCCTCAAGGCCCTGCGCTATTCCGTCGATCCGGTGATTCAGGCCCGCTGCCGGATATTGGATATCGGCAAAGGGCTGTCGGGCTCCGTTGAATTTTCCGGCGGGGGCGAAATCTGCGCAATGACTGTCCGCTCCGAACTGGATCTTTTCTGTTTGGAAAAGGCCCTGGCGGCCGGGGCCCGTTTCATGGTCGCGGACCGGATCCTGTCTATCCGGGAATCCCAAAATCACGTGGTGCTCCAGACCTCCGCCGGCGCGCTGAAGACCGCCTTTCTCATCGGAGCCGACGGTACGCCTAGTCGGATCCGCCGGCTTACCGGTGAATTCACACATCATTACCAAGGGTTTGCGATCGAAGGAATATTGCCGCTCAACTCGGTGGGCCCACCCCGGATGGTGTTTGATTTCAACGTCGTCCCCGCTGGTTACGGGTGGGTCTTTCCCAAAAACAACCACGCCAATATCGGCCTTTACAGCGGCAGTCCGCTGGTCGTGTTGAAAAAACACCACCTCCTGACATATGTCCGCCGCAAATTCGGCCGCACGGACTTGCAGCACCTGTCCGGGCACCCCATGGGCATGGGCGGCTGGCGCTACCATCCCCGCGGTCGGCGCATCCTCCTGGCGGGTGACGCCGCCGGCCTTGTGGACCCCCTGCTCGGCGAAGGCCTTTTTAACGCGGTGCACAGCGGACAACTCGCGGCCAAGGCCATTGTAGCTTCACAGTCAAACGGCATACCGGCGGGGTCTTTATATGATCGCCTCTTGGAAGGGATTCGAATGGACTTGCGCCTCAGTCGCCTCTCGGCCGCTTGGTTCTATCGCTGGCCCAATTGGGGGCACTGGGCCCTCACTTCCAGACCGGTCCGGTTCGTCCTAATGAAAGGCTTTGCCCTGGGTTGGCCCCTGGGCCGGATCGGGACGGGTTTTTACCGTTTGCCGTTTTTGACAATGCAAAAATAGTGGCAATCTTATGACTTAGTGGAGCACATGCAGGAGAGCCCTGCTCAACCTGCCCGGCCTGGAATGAAGCGTCTCTGCCCGATTCTGTGTCGCCGCGAACCTTCCCGAACTTGCATATAAAAACCTTCATTACGGTGAGGTGCCTGACATGACCCAACCCAACATCTTTGGATTTCGTGAGGATTGTGGGGGGCGCCGGCGAATCAAGGACCGACGCGTCCTGGTCTCCGCCCCGCCAGGAGAGGAACGTAGGACAAACTGGAAAAGGAGGAGTGGGTTCGACCGCCGCAAACGGTCATTGAAAACCCACACCGTATTTGAACGGCGGGATGTACCGGAGCCTCATCCCGCCGCGTAAATTGCTTGGGGCAGGTAAACCGCAATCCGGTCCAGTTTTAAGTTCTAAGCATGCGGACCGCGGCCGGGATAAGGCGCGGTTCAAAAGTGGTGCTGAGATAGCACCCCGCCTGGCGTGTGCATCCCTTCACACCTTAGGCCGCCTTGCCGCGCATGTTTTTCAGTATCTCAATGCTGGTTTTATAGCCCTTATGCATCCGGCACATCTCCATGGCCATGCCGCAAATCATGGCAACCGCCTGGAACAGAGTAATGTCACTCGGTGAAAACTCCCAGGGGCTGGCCGTGTAAACTCGCAGAGCCCCAAGAATCTTACCCCGGCTGATAATCGGCACCCCCAGCAACGAAGCAATGCCCTCATTGGCAGCCTCCTGCGGATATTCGATCCGGGGGTCATCCATCACATCGTAAATGGCGATGGGCACAGCGTCCGTGGCCTCCTTAATAGACTGCATAAAATGAATCGGGCCCTTGTTAAGGTACTCGTCGCTCAAGCCGAACGATGCCACCAAGCCCAGTTCGCGGGTTGCCCGGTCCACCAGAAAAACCGAACAGCCCTTGGCCTTGAACGCGGACTTCACACTTTCCGCTGTAATCAAGGCCACCTCTTCCGGGTCTTTACAATGCGATATCGCATCCGTCAGCCGGATAATCGTATCGTAGTAAAGGGTATGCTCTTCCATAATAGCCTCCTCTCGGTAGATGGGTTAAACACTCCCGCACTGTAGTCAGGCATACGTGCGGCTTGTCGGCAATCATTGTGGTGGCTCAAAGGAGCAGCGTTGAAAAAGAGGCGAGGAGAAGCGAGAATTGAAATTCAGCTGAACGCATCGAGCCGCGGAAGGGTCAGATTGTCAGCAAGTATGTATCCAGTTTATAGCAATGCCGACCATCCGTCAAAGGCTTTTGGGATGTTGGGCGGGGCCGGCGTGTTCCCGGCAAAGACGGTTATGTCGGCGCTGTTGACCTGATTATAGTTTCCCGGATATTTTAAAGCGTTTATCACCCATCTTGATAAAAAGATCATCGCCGTGCTCCTCGATTCGAGCGGCAATCTGCAGCAAGCATTTCTGATTGAAGCGGGCCGGTCCCAGGTCGGTCCGGGCATACAGCCGGTCATCCTTCACAAAGAGGTCTTCCGGATCGAGTTCGATCTTAAGTCCCGTGTTCAGGCGCAGTGTTGCTGCCGCACCGCGGTCTTCCACACCAAAGACGAACAGCGCCGTGTCTTCGTGACGGAAGTAAACCTTTTCATAAACCGCATCCCTTTGCTGGCCCACGTAGTAGCCGTCGGCATCGTGCTGGATACAGGCGTGAAAATAAGCGCTCACCTTGGGGTGTTCGAAGGGACCGTGCTCATTGTGCCAGCGGCCTTCTGCATCCAGCCAGAACACGGCGTCTTCTTTGGGGATAATGATGGTATCCAGTTTCTCTTCCATGGGTTGCGCCTTTCTGACCGTAAGGTATTGAAGTAACCAGTGCCTTTCCTATCCCACTCGGTCGGTTTTTGCAAATTGCCTTGACAACCGATTTCAGGCAACCTATTGGAATGAGTTCATACTAGAAGCTCTCGCAAAATATGGATTTTAGTTCAAAATCAAGGCGGCCGCGAGGTGCCCCGCGCTGCGGGACTTCCCGCTTTATCTATTCCTCGACGGTGGGTCGCAACCCAGAGGAATATTGGCGTATTTTGAGGACTTGAACCGAGCGCCCAACGCCGAGTTTGGGCTAATAGACTTTTTTAGATGGCTTCTATACTCTTGGTAATTAGGGAGGTAGCATCACATGCTGAACGTTGGATTTGTAGGTTGGCGGGGCATGGTCGGCTCGGTCCTGATGGAACGGATGCTGGCCGAAAATGATTTTAACGGCTTTGAACCGCTCTTTTTCACCACCTCGCAGGTTGGCCAGAAGGGGCCGGCCATCGGCCGGGACATCCCGCCCTTAGAGGACGCCTACAATATCGAAAAGCTGAAGGCAATGGACATCGTCGTCTCCTGTCAGGGGGGCGGCTATACCGAAAAGGCCTATACCGAGCTGCGACACACCGGTTGGCAGGGCTACTGGATAGATGCAGCCTCCACCTTGCGGATGGCTGACAAAAGCGTCATCGTCCTCGATCCGGTGAACCGCAAGGTTATCGACCAGGCCCTGGCCAACGGTATCAAGGATTATATCGGCGGCAATTGCACGGTATCATTGATGCTCATGGCCCTGGCCGGGCTTTTCGAGCAGGATGCCATTGAATGGATTACTTCCATGACCTATCAGGCGTCGTCCGGAGCCGGGGCCAACAACATGCGCGAGCTCATCGCCCAGATGCGCGCGCTGGGCATGGCCGCTGCGGAGCAGTTGGACAACCCGGCCTCCGCCATTCTGGAACTGGACCGTACCATTACCACCACCTTGAACAGCAATGGGTTCCCGATCGACTATTTCGGTGCCCCGCTGGCCGGCAGCCTGATACCCTGGATCGACAAGCCTATGGAAAACGGCCAGACCAAGGAAGAATGGAAAGGGCTGGTGGAAACCAACAAGATTCTCGGACGTGATGACAACCCCATCATGGTGGATGGCCAGTGCGTGCGCATTGGCACCATGCGCTGCCACAGCCAGGCGTTCACCATAAAGCTCAAAAAGGATGTCCCCCTGGACGAAATCGAAGCCATGCTGCGCACCCAGAATGACTGGATCAAGATTGTGCCCAATGACAAGGCGAGCACCCTGCAGGAGCTGTCGCCGGCGGCTGTGTCCGGGACACTGACGGTGCCGGTGGGTCGCATCCGTAAACTCAACCTGGGCCCGGATTACTTGACCGCGTTTACCGTGGGCGACCAACTCTTGTGGGGGGCGGCGGAACCCCTGAGACGGGTGCTGCGGATAGTTTTGGAGCATCTCGGCTGATACCAGCAAGGAAACCACTGCTGAAATCTGGAAGCCCCGCCATCCCAGGCGGGGCTTTTTTTATAAATGACGCTGTTGTAAGCACCACAACGACAGCTGTTTTGCATTAAAACCGCATCAACGCAACATTAGAAAAGGGAAAGCAAAATGGGTATCAATGTCATCAACTTTCAGGAAAAATTTTCAAAATTCCATGAACGGCTCGAATACAAAATCATTGCCGCCATGAATGACTACCATTTCAAACTGGTGCGGTCCTATGGTGATTTCGTCTGGCACAGCCACCCGGAAACCGACGAAGTGTTCGTGGTCATCGAAGGCGATTACCGTATCGACCTGCGGGACAAATCCCTGCACCTAAAAACCGGCGAGATGGTGGTCATCCCCAAGGGTGTGGAACATAAACCGTGCGCCGCAAAAGAATGCAAGATCTTGCTGATCGAGCCGGCCGGCACGCTGAATACCGGAGATGCCGGTGGGGAGTTGACTAAGACGGACCTGGAATGGATCTAACAAGGAGGTTAAGATGGCAAAGGGCCTATTGCTGGTTGACATTCAAAATGATTATTTCCCCGGCGGCAGGATGGCGCTGGCTCAGCCGGAACAGGCTGCCCGAAACGCTGCCATGCTATTGAATGCCTTCCGGGAAAAAGGGCACCCGATCTTTCATGTCCGCCATCTTTCCGTGGGCGCCGGGGCTACCTTTTTTCTGCCCGATACCGACGGCGCCAAAATTCATGCCAGTGTTCAACCGATAAGCGGTGAAAAAGAGATAGAAAAGAACTTCCCCAACAGTTTTCGGGAGACTGTCCTTGAGGGCATTATCAGACAAGCTGCCGTGACCGACCTGGTGATCTGCGGGGCCATGAGCCACATGTGCATCGATGCCACTACCCAGGCTGCGGCCGACCTGGGTTTTACCTGTACGGTTGTCCAGGATGCCTGTGCCACCAAAGATCTGGAATTTGCCGGACGCACGATTGCGGCGGCACACGTCCATGGGGCATTCATGGCCGCCCTTGGTGCAGCGTATGCGCGGGTTGTATCAACGGATGAATACCTGGCGGGATTTGAACAGATTGATTAAATTCGAAATCCGAATATCGAACCTCGAAACAATTTCAAAATTCTAAATGTTTAAATGACAAAAACGAAACTTACCATCTATAATTAGCTGCACCCCCGAAGCCTTGCCAATGAACACCTCGAACCCTTAAAACAATTGGAATAGAAGCTATCTTAAAAACGGGTTTTGGTTCAAGGTCAAGGCGGCCGTGAGGATTAAACCGGAGGAACACAACGGGTATTTCGAGGATTTAATCCGAGCCCCCAACACCGAATTTGGGCCAAAAGACTTTTTTGAGATCGCTTCTACTTGCCTTTCGAGCCTATAATGATCCCCAGCCCCAGGGCATTGATAATGGCCAATTCAATCAGCAGGGTTTTGTAATCGAGGTGTTCGTATACCTTGATGCTTTTGCCGAACAGGGCGATGATATCACCGTTGATAAAACCCCATTTCACACCGTCAAAGCCGCCTGCAAGGGTATACGGCGGAAAGGCTATTGCCGCGAGACTACCTACCACACAGATCAGGATCCCGATAGTTTTCAACTCGCCCCCTTTGATTAAACCGTCCAGCAAAAAATGACCGTTCCCAGGATCAAGGCCGCGATCCCGTGGATCCGGTAGGTCTCCTCGGACTGATCCCCATAGTACCACTGGAGGGTCTTCTCATATATGCCTCCCGGATTGACAAAAAAGACGCCGCCTTTGATGAGGGCCAGAATTCCCACTAGAACGATAATCCACGGGTGGCTGGAGGCAGAATAAGAAAACAGGAATAGGATTCCGGCTATCCCGGCAACCGCGGCCCAGATCCGCCGGTCGCCCTTATCGGTCAGCAGGCGCATATTTTCCTTGGTCTCCCTGGGAGCCAGGATAGCGGAACAGCCAAACGCAATGTAAATAATGCTCATTAAAAAGAGAAACCACGCCATGACATCCTCCCTATTGTTCAATTGATGAAATCCAGCGACCCTGAAATCGCGGTACCGGGTGTGAAGGGTAAATCTACTGTGTTTCTTGCAGGACTGTCAACCGCCAAGCCTTCAAACCATTGGTTTCAGACGTTGTTATCCTTTACCGGCCCCCGGTTTCGCTTCAGTCGGCTGCGGCGGCGTTTGGCTTCCAGGCGCCGCAATTTTGATTGCCGGGACGGCCGGGTCTTGATACGCCGTTTGGGCTTCACGGTGGCCTGCAGAATTAGGCGCCTGAGACGTTCAACTGCATCCTGCCGGTTTTGATCCTGGCTTTTAAAACGTGACGCCTGGATCACAAGGATACCGTCGACCGACACCTTTTTCCCGGCCAGTTTCCGCAGGCGGCGTTTGACTTCCGGCGGCAATGAGGGGCTGCTATGGAGATCAAAACGGAGCTGGACGGCCGTGGCGACCTTGTTGACATTTTGGCCACCCGGTCCCGAGGATCTAATAAATTCAAATTTTATCTCCTGGGGAGAGAGCGAAATGTCCGGTGTGACCCTGATCATCCGTCTGTCTCCGGGTCCAAACCTGTCAGGATCGGGCCGGATTCGTAAATTTTCTTGCCCGGCACGCCAATTCGGGCCGCAGCCAGGATAGCATCGGCCAAGTGACCGACCGGCGTTGGCTGCCACTGCCGGGGGATGACAAATGACAACGCACCGGCCAAAAAGTTACCAAATTCCTCTCCGGCTCGGAACTCGCGCCGATCACCTTTTAAAAGGGATGGCCGGAATATGCTCAGGCGCTTATACCCGATTTCCGCCACGGCCGCTTCCAGTTCGCCCTTCACCCGATTGTAGAAAAAGCGGGACGTCACAGAGGCCCCCTTGGCGGAAACCAGCAGAAAATGTTGGGCCCCGGCCTCGCGAGCCGCACGCGCCAGCGCCAGGGCATAATCAAAATCGACCCGCCGAAAATTTTTCCGGCTCCCGGCCTTTTTAATGGTGGTGCCCAGGGCGCAGACCACCAGATCCGCAACCACCTTATCACGGTAGCTGTCCGGGATTTCAAAGTCGATCACATCATTGCGGTAACCGGCGCTGGCCGCGGCAGCTTCCAATGGCTTGCGGGTAAGGGTAACGACATCGGCAAAATGATCGTCCTGCAAAAAGCGGTGCAAGCATTGGCTGCCGACCAATCCGGTGGCGCCCAACAGCAGGACGGTTTTGGGGACTTTTGGCTCAGATACAGGCATCCTTTTCCTCTAACGTAATCCGTCCCCTTATTGGTTTTTAACGGTTAATTGTTCAACAATATCCGCTACGCCGGCGAAGGGCCCCTGATAATCAGGCTCCGGGATGTGTTGGGGACTGCCTTTGCGCTGTTCATCCGTAAGCGTCAGCGAGGCGTAATCGATCACCTCGGCATCGGTTGTACGATAGGTTTTGAGCCCGGCTTGAGCTGCGCTCATGTCATTGACCGGGTCGTTACCCACCATCAAGCAAGTTTCGGGCTCCTCGCCGATCAACTCGCAGGCCTGCAGGAAATATTCCGGCATCGGTTTTACATAGCGCATGTTTTCCATGTGGGTAAAGAGGATAAACCAGCCCGGGTCCAGGTTGCCCCAGCGCGCTCTCTTTTCCTGCGCAATAACCGGGAAAATCGGATTGGAGGCAATGACCAGCTTCAACCCGCTCCGGCGCAGTCGCTCCAACCCGGCGTGCAGTCCGGCAGGTCGCGATACGGTCACGCCCATGTCGTCATAGGCTTCCCGGTAGAACGCCATAAATCGATCCCAGAGCCCGGACAAGTCGACATCCATCCCACGGGTAAACGTTTCCATAAAATGCTGCCGGTTGCTTCGGGAACCATTGTTCCGGCGCAGCTCCATAGTCCCGGAAACGAGCCGCTCCTGGAGTTCTTCCATGGTAAATTCACCTTTGAAAAAAGTGTGCAGCTTTTTGAAGTAGGCCTTGTAATAGGTTAACTCATCAAAAAGGATCAGGGTATTGTCCAGATCGAGCAGTACCGCTTTCAGCATTTAAATTCCACCTCGTGGTATCCTGATGTATTGCTCCAGGGTCGCCCGGTGCCGGATACCTGCCGGCCTGCGGCAGCATCTGGGAGGGCCCGGGGGCTCTGCGCCCTGGTTCAAGTTTAGTTCCGGCTCGCTTAACACCCTGGAAACGTAACGCCTTTTTTCAGCGTGTCAAACCGGTCTTTCAGCCGGATTGCAGCCGGATTGCAGCCGGCCCAACGTATATTGTTTGGTAGATTTGTGCAATCTCCAGCCATCTTTTTAATGGATTCCTAATTTGCTTTACAAAATTCCGCCTCCCAAAGATAATACGGACCAGTAAGGGTAGCTTGACAGAAACCATACCGACTGTAAGCGGAGGATACACACATGAGTCAACAGCCGGATAAAATCATTTGCTCCATGATTCAGGTAAGCAAATATTACAACCAGCGTCCTGTCCTGGCGGACATCTCGCTCTCATACTTTTATGGTGCCAAAATCGGCGTTCTGGGCCTGAACGGAGCCGGGAAAAGCTCGCTGCTCAGAATTTTGGCCGGCGTGGACCAGGAATTCAATGGCGAACTGATCCTGTCCAAGGGCTACACGGTGGGTTTTCTCGAACAGGAACCCGAACTGGATGATGCCAAAACGGTTCGCGACATCGTGGCTGAAGGCGTCCAGGAAACCGTGGACCTGCTCGATGAGTTCAATGCCATCAATGAAAAATTCGCCGAACCCATGTCCGACGATGAGATGAATGCCCTGATTGAACGCCAGGGGCAGGTACAGGAGAAACTGGATAACGCCGACGCCTGGGATCTGGACTCCCGCCTGGAAATGGCCATGGGTGCCCTGCGATGCCCGGACGGAGACACTTCGGCTAAGGTGCTTTCCGGGGGTGAACGCCGCCGGGTGGCCCTCTGCCGGCTGCTCCTGCAAAAACCCGACATCCTCCTGCTGGATGAGCCCACCAACCACCTGGATGCGGAAACCGTGGCCTGGCTCGAACACCACCTGCAGCAATACGCCGGCACCATTATCGCCGTCACCCACGACCGCTACTTCCTGGACAATGTGGCCGGCTGGATTCTGGAACTCGATCACGGCCGGGGTATCCCCTGGAAAGGCAATTACTCCTCCTGGTTGGAACAGAAACAGGAGCGCCTGCGCCAGGAGGAGAAGAGTGAAAGCCAGCGGCAAAAAACCCTGCAGCGCGAACTGGAATGGATCCGTATGTCGCCCAAAGCCCGCCAGACCAAATCCAAGGCCCGCATCAATTCCTATGAAAAACTGCTGGGCCAGGATGGCACTAAAAGCGACCGGGATCTCGAAATCTACATCCCGCCCGGCCCGCGTCTGGGCAAAGTGGTTGTCGAAGCGGCGAAGATTTCCAAAGCTTTCGGGGACCGCCTGCTGGTGGAGGATATGTCGTTCTCCCTGCCACCGGGTGGGATAGTCGGTATAATTGGTCCTAATGGGGCCGGGAAAACCACCCTTTTCAATATGATCACGGGCCAGGACAAACCGGATGCGGGCACCCTGCGTAACGGTGAAACCGTCCAACTGGCTTATGTGGACCAGAGTCGGGACAGCCTCGTGCCGGACAAGAATATCTGGGAAACCATCTCCGGCGGGCAGGACACCCTGGAGATGGGGGGGCGTTCCATCAACTCCCGGGCATACGTCGCCCGCTTCAATTTCACCGGGTCCGACCAGCAAAAGAAAGTCGGACGGTTGTCCGGCGGGGAACGCAACCGAGTGCACATTGCCATGATGCTCAAACAGGGCGCCAATGTCCTCCTGCTGGACGAACCCACCAACGATTTGGATGTCAACACCATGCGCGCCCTGGAAGAGGCCCTGGAAAATTTTGGCGGCTGTGCCGTGATCATCAGCCATGACCGCTGGTTCCTCGATCGTATCGCCACCCACATCCTGGCATTCGAAGGCGACAGCCAGGTGGTCTGGTTCGAGGGGAACTATTCTGATTATGAGTCCGATCGGAAAAAGCGTCTGGGCAAAGATGCGGACATTCCGCGCCGGATCCGATACCGGCAGCTTACCCGCGACTAAACGAAGGTAGGTCGCCTTTTTATAAATAAGGCTGTGGATCTAAATAGTCAGTAGTTTCACCTTTCATCCAACCAATAGATAACCACGCACTGCGATTCATCACCGGTGACGGCGACGGCCTGGTCAGGCCAGACAAAAATCGCCGGCATCGCGGCTACCGGCAGGGCCTCGTGCTCGGGGATGCCGTCCCCGGTGGTCCGCATCTTCAATTCGAGGTAACAGTCTGGGTGCCTGTGTTCCGCCTGCGGCAACGTATAGGTCTTGAATTTCATCGACTTACCTTTCCGTGAACCAGTTGATCAACTGTCGGGCAATGCTGATCCCGGGCGGAATGTTCGGCAGGTTGTCGCGAGAATACCAGTCCGCCTCCACGATTTCACGGCCATCTATCCGGATATTGCCGCCGGCATAGGCCGCCGTAAAGCCCACCATGAGTGAATCGGGAAACGGCCAGGGTTGGCTACCGAAGTATTTGATGTTCTTCACTTCGATTCCGGTTTCTTCAAAGACTTCTCTTTTCACGCAGGCCTCCAGGGATTCGCCGGGCTCCACGAACCCGGCCAGGACACTAAAAAAACCGCCGGGAAATCGGCCGGAACGCGCCAGCAGGATGTGGTCACCTTTTATGACCGCCACGATGATGGCCGGCGACACCCGCGGGTAATTGACCAGGCCGCAGTGGTTGCGGTTTTTGGCGCGTTCATCCTGCTTGTCCACAGTTGGTCGCCCGCACTGTCCACAATAGCGATGATGTTGGCTCCACCGCACCAGCAGGTTGGCCCTGCCGGCCACCCAGAGGTGGTCTTCGGCAATACGGCCGAAAAGCGATTTCAACCCCCTGAATTCAAAGGCCTGGTCGGGCTGAAAATCCTTTGAAAGACCCGCGGCAAAACAGGCCTGTCCATCGAGATGCCCCAGCAGTTGGAGGTGATCGCACAGCGGCAGGATGTCGGCCAGCTGATGGCCGCGGGGAACCGTGGCCGGTTGGCAGTTTTTCTTTACCAGTAGCAAACCGTCCCGGATGATGAACCACAGGGCGTTTTCACGATCGGACTGTTTCTATTGGAAGGCCGGTACGAACATAATGTTATTATCACCTATTATTGTTTCTTCTTATTGCAGCCACAGACATAACAATCGGGCGACATCATAATCTGAAAAAACAATATTGCAAGTCCAATGAGTATAAAGGCCGCTTTCAGGATCAGGGGTCAAACCCTATACAGCCGGTCATGCGGGCGTGCTTGCGGGTGAAGGGATAAAGCCGGCAGATTTCCGGCTTCTCAGCGTGGATGGCACAGGTTCTTTTTTCACTGCCAGTCTCTTTGGTCAGAAAGGGGCAGGTACTGACCGGTTCTTCAGTGCCAGGCGCAACCCATATGCGATAAGCATTGGTACCATTTTTTCCCGGGACAAGGCGCACCCAGCGCAAGATGTCGTCCCGGCCGGCAGCCTGCCAGCGCTGGTAGTCGGCCTCCGTACATTCCGAGTGGTAATCCAGTGCGAGGCAGCATTGGCCGCATTGCCGGCAGTTATATCCGTCCATACCTGTCGCGACCCAGACCCCTTCCTGTCGGGATTGGCGGTCCACCCCGGCCATGGCCGATTCTTTGAATACCCCGCGGCAAAACTCGGCCAGGCGTTCTGTCGGTACGTCCTGCCGGGCCATCCTGGCAAAGAGCGTGTCAGCCAGCTCTTCACTGCTGATTGGGCGCGTGGGCCCACGGGTTTTATACTCGATCCACACCCGCCCGTGGTCAGTGTCCGGCAGCGCGATCGCACCGGTCCCCATGACAACCGGAAAAGGATCACACAACAGACCTGTCTGGGCGCCATACTGATGCAAATCCAATCGAATGGCAGTAACAGCTTCTTCCCGAGTTAGAAATACGGCTTTCTGGGCATCCATGGGACCACCTTGCGATCTGTTTGAAAACAACAAGCAGGTGCCTTGGCAATTGATGATGATCTTTCGGCCGGTTTCCAGGAAGGAGATCAGATCTGAGGTGGCATTATAACCGAGTATCCGCCGGACCGCTGGATGCGAGCGTTTGAAACCGGTGCAAAAACCGCTTTCACGTTACAATAATCGCCGGCAACATGCAAGTTTTCAGCTGGCTGGGTGTGTTCCCGCTGTTGACAGATCTTCCCGGCACTTGCATAGTATGAATACTGGCCGCCGACAACCGGTCATACCAATAGTGAAAACCGGTTTCATGCAGGAGGCTTCCATGAATCGTAGAAACTTTTTAAAATATCAGTTCCAGGGCATGTTGTGGCTGGCAGCGGGCGGAAGCGGGCTGCTTCTGCCGAAAGCAAGCCCGGCGGGGTCAACCCCCGAAATCTCCATTGTCAAAGGGGAACGGGCGGCAGCCACCCGTGCGGCTGTGGAATTGCTCGGCGGCATGCAGCGCTTTGTCAAGCCCGGCAACCGGGTGATTATCAAACCGAATATGTCTTTTGCCCGCCCACCGGCAGCCGGTACCAATACCAGCCCCGAGGTGGTGCGCGAACTGGCAATCATGTGCCGGGAAGCGGGGGCCGCCAGTGTTCTGATCCCCGACAATGTCCTGCACATGGCGGAAGCCAGCCTGGAAATAAGCGGCATCCGGGATGCCTGTGCATCGGTTGATCCGGACATGGTCCGGGCAATCTCCAGCCCCCACCTCTATAAGGAAGTCGTCATCCCGAATGCGGCGGATATCCCCCGCACGGATATCATGAACGTGGTCCTGAAAAGCGATGTGCTGATCGCCGCCCCGACGGCCAAAAGCCACAGCTCGGCCGGCGTCAGCCTCTCCATGAAAGGCATGATGGGCCTCATTTATGACCGGGGTGTTTTCCACGGTCGTTACGACCTGGATACCAGCATCGTGGACCTTTGCACACTGCCGAAGGCCGACCTTGCGGTAATCGACGCCAGCCGGGTGCTGTCAACCGGTGGACCACAGGGCCCGGGCAAGGTCATCCGTGAAAATACGGTGATCGCTTCAGCCGATATGGTAGCGGCCGATGCCACGGCTGTATCCCTGTTTGAATGGTACGGCCGCAGGTTCAAGCCGTCCCAGGTCAATCACATCAGGCTGGCCCACAAGCGCGGTCTGGGACGCATGGATATCGAAAATCTCAGCACCCGGAGGCTGTCGGTCTGATGTGGCTGCGCCGCATAATCCAGATCTTTTCCCTGATTACTTTCCTGCTGTTGATTGTACTGGCGTTTCTCGGTGCGACCCAAACCGGTCTGCTCAAAATATGGCTGCAGCTGGACCCGCTTGTTTTCCTGGGCACGCTGCTCAGCGGCCGGATATTTCTGGCAGCCCTGATCCCGGCCCTGGTTATCATCCTGGCCAGCCTGGTGCTGGGCCGCTTTTTCTGCGGTTGGCTCTGCCCCATGGGGGTCACCCTGGATGCCGGAGATACAATTCTAAGGTCCAAACGGCACCATAAAAATCGCCGACACCTCCCCGATCTTAAATACCTGCTGCTCGCCTTCCTGGCAGGCGCCGCCCTGCTGGGCGTCTCCCTCATATATTTAGCAGCGCCCCTGTCCTTGATTACAAGATTCTATGCCCTGGTCATCTACCCCGTGCTCGCCCTGTTGCTCCAAAGGTCAAACGTTCTGGTTCAATCGGCCGCAGAAGTGCTCAACGCAGATATCCTGGTTGCGCTGGGAGGCCGGCCGGTGGGCTTTGATACCACCGGATTCATCATCACCTTCTTTGCCCTGCTGTTCGGCCTGGGCCTGGTGGCACCGCGCTTCTGGTGCCGGTACCTATGCCCATCGGGCGCAATCTTTGCCCTGGTATCCGGCAAGCCGCTTTACCGACGCAGGGTTTCGGATGAATGCACCGAATGCGGCACCTGCCAGCGCAAATGCAAAATGGGTGCAATTGCTGGCGAGGGCCGCGAAACCCATCACCGCGAGTGCGTACTCTGCCAGACCTGCCAGGCGGTTTGCCCTGTGGACGCCATCCGCTATTCGCCCGGACAGATGGAAATACCGAATCCGGCCGTTCCGTTCTCGACCAGCCGCCGGGAAGCCCTGTTGGCGGGAAGCACCGGCGCCGGCACCGCCTTGCTATCATTGACGGGCATCGACTCGCCGCTTGAAACCCGCAAGGCCGGCCGCGTGGTGCCCGATCGCCTGATCCGCCCTCCGGGCGCCCTGCCGGAAACCGATCTTTTCGCACGCTGCATCCGCTGTGGCGAATGCATGGCGGCCTGCCCCACCAATACCCTCCAGCCCATCTGGTTTGAGGCGGGCTTCATCGGATTGTTCAGCCCGACAGTCGTCCCCGGCCATGCGCCCTGCGATCCCCATTGCAACCGCTGCGCCCAGGTATGCCCGACCGAGGCTATCCGTGAATTGGATAAAAAAGAGCGGCTCTGGGCCAAAACCGGCACGGCCGTCATTCTCCAGCACAAGTGCATTGCCTGGGAACATGACCGCAAGTGCATGGTGTGCGATGAAGTCTGCCCGTACGATGCCGTAAAATTCATCAAGCGCAAAGACAAACCGGTCCCCGTGCCGATTGTCCGGGAACACATGTGTTCCGGTTGCGGCTATTGTGAATTTCACTGCCCGGTGAAGAATGAAAAGGCCATCATCGTGACCGCCTTCCAGGAGGTCCGGTTGGCGACCGGGTCCTATATAGCAGAGGGCAAATCCAGGGGCTTTGACCTGGCGCTCGATGAGAAGAAGGATGCCGGTTATGCAGTGGACTCGGGGACCTTCGATGAATTGCCGCCGGGGTTTTCCCTAGACCCTGATGAAAAGTAAGGCCTTGATTGTTATAGCATAAAGTCAAGACCTTGCATCGCGCAGACCCGCGGAGGCGCCGAGACGTCCACCTTAGACTAAGATCAATGAGCAGTCCAGCTCAGTCGGGAAAGCAAAACCAAGCTTTCGCTGCACTATCGTGCGAAATCCAGTTCAAGCCAGTAGTAAAAATTACCTTTTGGTTTTCTCCGGCGAAGCCGGCAAGACCAGAACTCGGGGGGATTAGAAAGACGGGAACGAGTGTGGAAAATTGTCGCTGTTCTTTCAGCTCCGGCCTATTTGTCCTGAGCATCTCCGATGGATGCGCTTAGCGATTTTCCGGACGGTTAAATATGATAGCATTATGTGGCTTCGGTTAATGGTGCCGGTAGCAAATTGTCAAATCGCATCAAACATTTGCGACTCGGGTCTGGGGGTCGAATGTTCTGGTGTGAAAAACTTCGCAGATTGAAGCGCACCCTGCAGTAAGCTGCAGTCCTGCTGTGGCAGGAAGGGGAATGCGCTCACTACAACGGTTTAACTCCTCGACTACCTTGATCTCCGGCTACCCTCATCTATGGCTCTCTGTATAAAGGAATCATCGGTGAGTGCACCCAGAAACGCAATCAGCTGTTGTCGTTCCACCGTCGTCAGCCTGAAACCGGCCATCAACGGGTCTATTACGGGATTTCTTTCAGTGTACCGTGCATCCGGGCTGAGGAATTGCGCGCGCCCTCCGGCCGCGTAGTGATCGATAACTGCTTCAAGCGTGGAGATCTGCCGTCGTGCATGTAAGGTGCCGTCAGGGCGATATTGCGAAGCGTGGGTGCCCGGAATTTGCCCATGTCCTCACTTCTTCCGCTGTGCCGGTGTACGCCGGTGTTCGGCACCGGGTACGCCCCGCGACCGTCCTCGTCGTATAGCCCGGTATTGTGAAACACGGTTTCTGAAGGGCCGGAACCATCGTAGACAACCGGTCCCGAGAGGTTAAACCCTGCGTGACATCGAAAGCAACTCAAACGCTGGCTGAAGAACAGGCGTGCACCGGCGCGTTCGTCCGGGTTAAGGGCTGTCACTTCTCCGCCGTATGCCCAGCGGTCGTAAGGCGAATTGCCCGATATCAGTGTCCTTTCGAATGCCGCCAGTGCGCTGATGACATTCGGAATTGTCACCGGATTCGTGTCTTCCGGGAAAGCTTTCCGAAATTGCCGGTGATAGCGGCGATCATTCATAAACCGCTGCAATACGTCGTTCTCGCGACCGGTCAATCCCATTTCAGGCGGTTGCGTGTTATAAAGTGGTATTCGGATTTGATCCTCGAGACTTGTAAGGGCAGGATCGTCCCATCCCAGCGTAGCATTGTAGGCCACATTGGCAAGTGACATGGCAGACCGGGGATGAATGTTCCCTTTTATGCCCACAGCCTGGCTCCGACCGTCGGTATAGGCAAGCGCTGGCTTGTGACAACTGGCACAAGCGACTGTTCCGTTGCCTGACAATCGAGGGTCATGGAAAAGCCTGCGACCGAGTTCGATCTTCGCCGGCGTCATTAGGTTGTCTGCCGGCACGTTTGGGGTTGGAAAACCCTCGGGCAGTTGCCACTCAAATTCGGGCGGTCCGGCACTGTCGGGACCTATGATCCCAAGGCTGCATGCCGCTCCGACGAAGAGCAGGGAGAAGGCGACTGCAACTCTTACCATTTTTTTGCCAGTCCATCCAGACCATCCGGCTCCTCGCCCGATGCGATGGCGGCTTGCAGTGCATCAGCAAGGTTACGGTTCAATCTGGCAAGGGTCTTGTGATCGGCCAGAGCCTTATCCTCATTGCCCATCAGCATGTGCAGCACCCCACGATACATGTAAGCTTCGGCCAGATTCGGGTCAAGTTCGATGGCACGATTGTAGTTGGTGAGTGCTTTTCCGAAATTGGTCGGGCCCTGTTTTCTTAGAGAATACCCCAGGTTATTGTAAGCATCAGCTATGTTTGAATTTTTTTTCAGGGCAGCCTCGAACTTCTTCTGGGCTTTTGTGTATTTTCCTTTTTGCATCAGTTTAACGCCGGAATTATACTCGGGAACCCCGGGTCGACTGTCACTGGGCGGTCTTGAACTACTTCCGGCGGCAAGTGCCGTGGTTGCTAAAAACATGAATGCCACAACCAGAGTGGTAATTCTAATGATGTTCGCGGTCATAATTTCCTCCATACTGGAAGCTATCTCAAAAAACGGATTTTAGTTCAAAATCAAGGCGGCCGCGAGATTCAACCCGGAGGAATACTGTCGTATTTCGAGGACTTGAACCGAGCGCCCAACGCCGAGTTTGGGCTAAAAGACTTTTTTGAGATAGCTTCAAATAAGTACTGCCCGTAGCGGCAATGTTTTGATCTTACGTGATAGCGTAGGCCCCTTGGACCATTAGAACGATCCCATTTTCCGTCCAGCCGCAGGCCTGACGGCAGGGTTTGATCCAATGCAAAGCAATGGGTTTCAATCGGGATAAAGCTAACCCGGATTTTCGGTCATTGTTCGAACCCATGGATTGCTGGGCTCAGCTTCTCTATAAACTATAATGTCGTCTGGATGGTTTTCAAGATTCCGTCGGCGAATGAACAGGGCAATCACTTGGCATTCCATTGTGTCCCCGCATAAACGATCTAGCCCGACTGGGGAGGAGACATCGTGCCGTCGGTAAAAAGCGCCTCATTAAAACCGGCGCAGGGTAACATCCACTTTTTCCGGTGGCTACCGATAGATCCTTTCGATGTCTTTCTTCTGGATGACGCTTAGCGCCATCACTGCGTTCAGTCGGGTGCATCCACCAGGTAAGGTTAAAAGCGGAATTCAAATATTCAATCGTTTCAAGGTCACGGCCGCGGCGCGAGATTCTAACTGGAGGAATACTGCCAGTATTTCGAAAATTGGAAACCGGGAGATGTTTTCAAACCGCTTCAATTATATTTCCAAAACCAATCCAACCGGGCAATGATCCGATCCGAAGATATCATTGTCGATGAACGTCCCCACCACCCACCCCTTGTCAATGATATCCTGGGTGACAAAAAAATAGTCGATCCGCCACCCGGCATTGCGTGAACGGGCATTGAAGCGGTAGGACCACCAGGAGTATTTAACGGTGTCCGGATTGAAATGGCGGAAGGTGTCCACGTATCCCCTACCAATGATCTCATCCAGCCAGTCCCGCTCGATCCGCAGAAAACCGGAACGCTTTTCATTGGCCTTTGGATTTTTCAGGTCGATCTCATTGTGGGCCGTGTTGTAGTCCCCGGCAATGATCAGGCTACGCCCCTGGTCTCTGAGACTATCAGTATAAGCAAAGAAATCTTTGTAAAAATCGAGCTTGTACGCAAGGCGCTCGTCGTTCATCTGGCCGTTGGGAAAGTAGATATTGAAAAAGATAAAATCTCCGAAATCGATTTCAACGATCCGGCCCTCGGCATCGTAGCGGTCGATTCCCATACCGGTTTTAATTTCCTTGCCGGGGCTGCGTGTGTAAACCACTGTGCCGCTATAACCCTTTTTCACCGTGGCGTAGGCCCAGTGAGCGGAATAGCCTTCCAGGTTACGCATGGCATCCGTGCGTTGATCTGTCTGAAGTTTCGTTTCCTGCAGGCCCACGATGTCGGCGTCCAGTTTCTCCAGGGACGCGAAAAAGTCTTTTTTCACGGCGGCCCGCAGGCCGTTTACATTCCAGGATACCAGTTTGATGCGCCGCATGAGAGTCAATCCTTGCTGTTTGAGGTGAATAGTATTCACTTCCTACCATAAAGGGAGTTGTATCGTCCAGATCAGGATAGGCAGGCCGGCGAGGATTGGAACCTCGCGCCCAACGCAGAGATTGGGCCCGAGGGGCGGTTTTGAAACCGCTTCAAAAATACAGGTACTGCGCGCCAGGCGGCGGGGGGGGGATTTGAGTTAGGGTGTCCGCCATGATCACCGGAACGGTCTTCCCGTTGAGACTGGCAATTTCGAGGACGCCTGCGGCCCGGACCCAGCTTTCGGGCTCGAAAGTCCCGAGGCCCTCCTTTTTAACGAACAGCCATATTGGGGTTGTGTCGGCCGCACAGCAGAACATTGCAAAGCGGAACAGCATCAGTTGGTCGGCGGGCATATTGGCATCCGCGTAGACAAAACCCTCGGTCGAAACGCGCTTGCCTTGAAGCGTTGCCATCTGTTGATTGATTTGCAAAAGGGTCAACTGCTTATCCGTTCCGCTTTCATCGCCCTCTTCCGGGGGCGGATCGTCTGTAAAAACATAAGGCAGCTCCAGTTCGTTGCCGACAAATTTTTTTGAAAGCGCGTGCCCGCCCATGCCCTGGCCAAAGGCAGTGTATAAAAACAACAGCGGCATGAGCATGACGATGGCCCGGGATAGTATCTCCCCGGTGCTGCCGTCAGGTGGTGCCAGGCGGCCGAGCATCAGCGCGGCAATGAATCCAGCCAGAATAACGGTGCCGATCAACAGAAACAGCCAGAAGCGGGGGTGCAGATAGGCGGTATATGTATCGCTGGTTATCAGCCACACCAGCGCATCCAGGATGGCGATGAGTACAAAAATGGGGATCAGGCCAAGAATCAGGCGGCTTAACTTCTCTGTTCTGTTCGGCGCTAGACCTGTCATCCCTGGCTCCAGTATTTGATCAGCATGCTCAGGAACACCAGTACGAAGGTCGTCCCCGACAAGGCGATAATGAATCGTTTCCTAAAGAGTTGAAAATACATCAGAATGAGCTTTATATCCAGCATGGGGCCCAGTACCATGAAGGCCATCTGGGCGGACAATGGCAGGGAGGTTCGAAACGTGGCCGCAATGAAGGCATCCGCCTCGCTGCAGAGACTCAAAACAACGGCCAGCAGCATCATCATGAGAATCGCAAGCACCGGCGTTGCGGCAACGGCCGCCATCTCCCCGCGGGCAATCACGGTCTGCAGCACTGCGGCTATAAATGCGCCGAAAATAAGGTACCGACCGATGTCCAGGAAATCTTCAGCCGCGTGCTGAAAGGACGCTACAATTTTTTTAAAAAAGGAACGCTTGTGCTCACCATGTTCGGCGTGATGGTCATGGCCGCAAGCGCAGGTAGAGCCATTGTCCGGCAGACCTGCGGCAAGCGCGTTCTGCTTGGTAAAAAACAACTCGACCAGGATACCGATTGTTACCGCAAGCAGGTAACCCAGAACGATGCGGTCGATGGCAACCGCCCATTGGTACCCGTAGGCCAAGGCCGTTGAAAATGCGACAAGGGGATTAACAATGGGGCCGCCCAGCAAAAACGCAATTCCGGCGCCCAGCGGCAGGCCCTTTTGAAACAGACGCCTTACAACCGGCACGATGGCACATTCGCAAACCGGGAAAAAGAGTCCGGCCCCGGCAGCCATGAAAATAGTCCGCCAGCTGGTCCCGGGTAAGAATTTGGTCAACTTTTCCGCGGAAACGAACACTTCAATAAAACCACCGATCAACGATCCCAGCAGCATGAAAGGCAGGGCTTCCAGAAAAATGGCGACAAAGGTGATGCTCAAGGTGCTGAAGGCTGGATGTTGACGATAGAAGACCACCAGCCCCACAGTGGCAACAATAAAGAGAATCTGAATGATGAATAGGAAGGGGATTTGCCCTGAAGGCACCGTGCTGTGGTGCTGGTGCCCGTGGTTGCAGCTGCAGTTTATGGGGAAAGGCTTGGTGTCCATTTAATTACAGGTCCTGCTTGTCTCGATTACATGTGATTTTAACCGGATAGCATTTCAAGCCGGTACGTTCCAGCAAATAATAATCCGCGCTAACGAAAAATGGCCCGCTGTTTCCCTTCATAGAATAGGAATTTTAAGAAATGATGAGCAAATGGGTTGCCCATATCAGATCTATGCAATATATTTGCATAAGCGTAAGTTGCAATCTTAACCAATTTTTTGTATTTTTCTTTTTATTTAAAATAGTTAAAAAAATATCGACAACTGGCACTGCTCGGTCCATGATAAAATGTTGCCCGGCGATCCTATCTTTCCCGCCACACCGAGCTATCCACGGGAGTATATTAAACGATGATTTTCTTTAAGTATTTTGCTTTTTCCTCTGTATTTATTTTGTTTTTTTCGGGTTATGCTGTCGCAAACGAACGAATCCCGGTATTTGTCAGTATTGCACCGCAGAAACATTTCGTGCAACAAATTGGCAAGGATCTGGTAGATGTTCAAGTCATGGTCCCAGCCGGCGCCAATCCCCACATCGTTGAACCAAAACCCCGGCAGATGGCTGCCCTTTCGAAAACGCGTCTCTATTTTGCCATTGGGGTTCCGTTCGAAGACGTCTGGCTGGCAAAGATCGCGGCTGCGAACCCGAAAATGAAAATCGTGCATACCGACCATGGCATTGATAAGATCCAAATGGAGGCGCATCACCACCACGAGGACGAACATGTGCATCACGGCGATGAGAAGGCTCACAACGACGACGATCAGGCCCTTCATGACGACGACCGTGAGCAAGAACACAAAGACCATGAAAGTCATGCCGAGGATGAGCACGCAGAAGACTCCGCACGCGACCCGCATATCTGGCTTGCCCCCTCCCTGGTGAAGCTCCAGGCACGCACAATCCGGGAGGCGCTCCAGACAAGCGACCCCGGCCATAAGGTTGACTATGCCGCCAACTATACAAAATTCGCGATGGATATCGACCGCTTGGATTCTGATTTAAGGAAGGTTTTCGCCGGTAAACAGGGCTTGCGCTTTATGGTGTTCCATCCTTCCTGGGGATATTTTGCCAAGGCCTACAATCTCAAGCAGGTCCCAATCGAAATTGAAGGAAAAAACCCTAAGCCGGCTCAGCTCAAAGAACTTATCGAACATGCTCGGGAGAACAAGATCCGGATTGTATTTGTCCAGCCGCAATTTTCTTCCCGCAGCGCCAAACTGATTGCCCGGGAAATCGGCGGCCAGGTGGCCTTTGCCGACCCACTGGCTGAAGATTGGATGGACAACTTGCAGATGGTAGCCAGAAAATTCAAGATGGCTTTAAAGTAATCAGGGAGGAGAGTGTTAACCATGCAAGCACCGTTGGTCACCCTGGAAAATGTAAGTTTTGGTTATAATGGAGAGCCGGTCATCCAGGATGTGTCCCTTGACATCTCGCGTGGTGATTTTATCGCCATGATCGGCCCCAACGGCGGTGGTAAAACCACCCTTTTGAAACTGATCCTGGGGCTGCTCGAGCCAGGCCGGGGAAACATCCGGGTCATGGACCGATCGGCCCTGGCAGCCGCACCGAACATCGGCTATGTCCCTCAAAATATCCACATTAACAGCGGCTTCCCGATTACCGCGCTGGATGTAGTCCTGATGGGTAAGCTTGATCCGAGCAAGCGCTGGCGTCGCTATTCTGCGGAGGACCGCCGGGAAGCTTCGGAAGCCCTGGAACGTTTGGACATGGGCCGCTATGCCAATACGAAAATCAGCGAGCTATCCGGGGGGCAACGCCAGCGCGTGTTCATTGCCCGGGCCCTGGTCACCCAGCCGGAGCTGCTATTGCTCGATGAACCGACCGCGAGCATCGATACCCGGGGTCAGGCCGAGTTTTTCAAACTGTTGTCCGAACTCAACCGGGAAATTACCATTTTAGTGGTCAGCCATGACTTGCTGGTGGTCTCAAGATACGTCAAGTCGGTGGCCTGCGTGAACAAACGACTGCATTACCATGACCAGGCCGAGATCACCGGGGAAATGCTGGAAACCATGTACAGTTGTACCGTGGAGGAGGCGTGTCCGGTTGAACTGGTAGCCCACGGACTGCCGCATCGCGTACTGCATGAGCATGATCATTAGGTGGGAAGGTAGAAGTCTGAAGGCTGAAGGAGAGGCATAAATGATAGAAACACTGCAATTCGATTTTATGCGCCACGCCCTGGCCGCCGGCCTGCTGGCCAGCATCATCTGCGGCATCATGGGAACCCTGGCCGTGGTCAACCGCATCGTCTTTCTTTCCGGCGGCATCGCCCATGCGGCCTATGGCGGGATCGGGCTGGCGTTCTTTTTTGGCTGGCCCTACCTGGCCGGCACCCTGGGGTTTGCCCTGGCCGCGGCCTTTTTGATGGCGGCCGTCAGCCTGAAATCCAAACACCGCGCCGATACAATCATCGGCGTCATCTGGGCAGTAGGCATGGCCATCGGCATTATCCTCATTGACCTTACACCGGGTTACAATGTGGACCTTATGAGTTACCTGTTCGGCAGCATTCTCACCGTCCCGGCCTCCGATCTTTACATCATGCTGGCCATGGGGGTTGCGATCGCGCTGCTAGTGGCCTTTTACTACAAAGACCTGCTGGCCCTGTCTTACGACGAGGAGTTTGCCCGCATTCGCGGCGTCCCGGTCAAAGCACTCTACTTTGCCATGATCGGTATGCTGGCGGTGACCATCGTGCTGGTCATCCGGGTGGTTGGATTGATCCTGGTCATTGCCCTTTTAACCATCCCGCCGTTTATCGTGGAAAAATACGCCCGGTCCCTGATCCAGATGATGGTGGGCTCCAGCTTGTTAGGCGCTGTCTTCACCATCGCGGGCCTCTGGCTGGCCTATGCGTATGACCTTACTTCCGGGGCCGCTATAATCCTGGTGGCCGGTCTCGGGTTTTTAATTTCACTGCTGATCGATAAGCTCGGTTTCCTTACATCTTCAGGCCCACAACCGGTAGACGGCGGAACGGCTGCATCCGCCGCCGATTAAATAGAGGAATATCATGTGTCATCATTGTGATTATCGGCAAATGCTCATGTCCGTAGACCTGGAAACCACCCCGAATCGCCTGGCTGTCCTGGAGGTGGTCGGCAACAATAGCTATCCCCTGTCTGCCGGAGATATCTTCAAAACCCTGGAACGCAGCAGTTCGATCAACCGGGTGACGGTTTATCGTATCCTGGATCGTCTCGTGGCCGAAGGTGTGATCGAACGCCTCAGCACCGGCGGTCGGGCAGCTTACTTTGGCCTGGCGCCCAATGAGCACCACCGGCCGCATCCGCATTTCTACTGCAAGAGCTGTGGTCAGATGGACTGCCTCAACCCGGAAGCACTGAACATCGAAGCCAAGGCCATGCAGAAGACTTTTCCCGGGCGGATCGACAAAGTGGAGGTCAGAGTGGATGGGATCTGTAAGAATTGCCTGAACAGATAGTTGATTCTTTTTACAATATTGATCGCCTGCCTGATACATAGGTATTCGTATGTATCGGAAATAGTTGTGGCGGCCGAAAGCACATTTAAAAAGGCGTGGATTATAACAGATAATCCACGCCTTTTTGCTTAACCATACAACTGTGGACGAATGGTCGTATTATGCAGTTTCGATGCTGGGTGGGCGATTGTGGTTTGTCGGAGATATTACAAGTAATTCAATCCGGAGATATATAGCAGCTGTTAAAAGTTTGGATAACGGTGAGAATAGCAAGCCTGGCAGTTTTGTAGCCAGGTCTGAGTTGATTTTTATTAGCAGTTCCTGTCTTTTCTACTCTTCAAGGATACCACAATCTGTCCTCCAATTAGAAACCAGAAAGCTCCATCCAGCGCAAAAACAACGAGTATTGTAAGGCCATTTTCAGGAAGTAGGAGAAACTCAAACAGAAGCCCAAACGGTAACCACGACAAGGAATTAATTAACATGACTGCCATGCGAATGAGCCCAATGATGCCCTGAGTTCCGTCAAGCGGCCCACCGAAAAATAAACCGAGCATGAATGTGCCAAAACCCACGATAATGTTGACGATAGCGCCCGACCCAGCTAATAAAAATATGGATTTCCTCTTCACCTTACTCCAAATTCTATTTTTCACTGTTAACGGAGAATTCATGGTTTCGCGTTGTTTGCGAAATCCATTGGAGTAACTTGTTAAACAGTCCCTTTTTAGGTTAATCACTAAAAAGGAGTTCTTTCAACTCATTCAGAATAGGGTCATTTGCCTGATTTCTTGATACATCTTTAAGGAGCCCATCCTTGTTTGCCTTACCTCCTGCTTTTACCATAAGAATTGCAGCTTCGAAATGTTCCCTAGCGATAGCAACATCCAATGGCGTTCTGCCAATATGGTTGCTCATCACCAGCATTTCCTTTATTTTTTCTTCTTTATAGGCAGGATCAAATAAAAGCACTTTTAAAAAAGCAACCTGATTTGTATCTGCGGCGTGATGCAGACAGTTTTGACCTTTTACATCAAACAAAACTCTGGCACCAGAGCTTTGATTTCGATCATAGAGAGACATATCACCACGTCGGCAGGCCCCTATCTTCATGATGGATTGAGAGGGATCAGCGCCGGCTGCTATCAACAAATCTACACTATCAGCTATACCCTTATATTCTGAAAAGGTTACTACATCCAAAGGCAAAGGATTTTTTATAGCGTTAAATTCTATATTAGCTCGCATGTTCGGATCTGCCCCGGCATTTAGAAGCGCTTCGATTGTCGGCGCATCTGATCTGCTCGCAGCAACCACCAAATAAGGTACACGGTTATCAAAAATACCAGCATTAGGATTTGCACCATCGGCCAAAGCAGCCCGCACATCTTCAATTTTTGAGGATGGCCCTCGATTAATGGCCTGTTCCAGTTTTAGCTGCGCCGGTTCTTCGATCGACCTTTTAAACCGAGCTATTATTATTAACTGACTTTCAAATGCCCCCTGACTGTATCCAACCACCGAGTGCCCGCTCATTGCTATAATCAAGTAAAAGTAAACCCACCTAAAAGCTCTTCCGTTACCTTTTATTAGCTGGATCAGCGCCCCTAAAAAGATAATGCCATGTAAAGGTGCAGAGACATATACGAGCAAGTGAAGGAGAATGAACCAAAGTGTTAAGCTTGTACTACTGTTTGGCTGGATACCACCGACAAGCAGGACGAGAGATACGATACTTACCAGAAAAGCAACCCAAGTGAGGCGGTAAATCAATTTATTACTGGTTGTATTTTCCATAGCAATGATGACCTGAAAATAATCTGAATTTACTGGGATTCCAATTCAAACGTCTGAACTAAGGGGCGCCGCGTTTTTTGGCGTCCCTCTTAAGTGATATGTTATACGAAAAAGCCTCTATTCAATAATCGTTCTAACAAAATATACCGGGTCACTTTCCCAAAAAATTGTTTTTTTGGTCTTATTTATTGAATGGATCTTAGCATTTTCAAAATCAGTTGACATAAAGAAATGTTCCTGGATCAAGTTGCCGAGACTTTTCCGCAGTAGGATGTAAATTAATACATTGGCTAATAATGCAACAGCTACTGTTGTATCCGATGGATTGGTAAAATGCAGAGCTATGGCTGTTGCAGTGAGTAATATTATTCCGAATCCTTGTGAAGTTAATATGTTCGAACCGCATCTCAATGATACAAATAAATCAGGATTTTTTTGATTGAATTCGTCCACGAATCGCTCAAACGCTTGCATTATGTCATTCTTTTTCTGAACTCCAGAAATCCTGAAGCCTTTCTTCTCAGCACTGCCCCCCACTTTTACATCTTTTCCAAGTTGTTTCCTTAAGAAATAGATGGTCCCATGCTCCAAGGCATGATTGATTTTTTTGGTTTTGGACATTGTCAATCGGCCGAACAAAGAACCAAACAACGGCAAATTCAGCCCAATTACGATAAACAGGACAAATGGCAACAGGAATACGAAAAGGACAAGTCCCATGCCTTCAGGGGGATAATACAAGTGTGTCGCAACGCAAATCAGATAGAAAATAAATCCTGTGATCGGGTTAAATATGAACCTTATAAATTTTAATAGGATTTTTTCCATTCACTGATTGGTTTTATTGAATTCGTATAACGGTTGAACTGTGGGGCGCATGCTATTAGCGTCCCCACCAGTGATTTGTTATAAATTGCTTATCTTGAAACCGCAGAGCTTTTCGCTAATTCAGTCGCTTGATTCGCAGCGCCGCCTAACGGGGATGAAATAATTTTCCCCCAAACATTCGTTTCAAATACCATTTCGCCATTCGAGCTTCCAATACCGAGTTTTTCTAAATCAGAAATTTCTGTTTTTGATTTTTGGAGTGCTTTTAAAAGATTCTGCGATTTTGCAATGCCCTTTTTCGTATCTTGAAAATAAATCAAAATCGTACCGGGGGTAAAAAATTCCCAATAATCTGGCTTCAATTTTTCAATGGAAGCTTTCAGAATATTGAATTGATCATGACTCCACCCCCATTCGTCATGTATGCAAATTATTCGGAGTGGCTGTTTTTGTGCAGTCATTAATTTTCTATTTATAACTATGTATTATGCTGCCAGCGACTTATTTGACCGATTTAGTTATTTGAGTTTTTCCACAATTTAGCAAGACTGTCTGACCATACACAAAACAACTGTATTTTCAACGCGTTATATATTTTCTATGAAACAGGGAGTTTAGTCCAAAGCGGCTTTTGCTTGTTATTACACAGTTTAGGCCGCCAGCGTGTTTTTTGCCAATTTAGTTATCATCAAAATCAAGTGCCATAATTGAGTTTTTCCTCAAACTTTCGATTGCCGATTACTTGCCAGAAAACCAATATATCACTCTTAGCAAAACCTTGTGATATTTACAATTTTAGGGGGGGCGACGAGGTTGCGATATGTTTAGAGTTCCTGTACCGAGTAATATTGCCAACTAGACGTAACGAGATGACGATTTGACCTGAGATTCGCAATAGGTCATCATCTGTCTGATTTTTCTACTTAATGTAGAAAGGAGGCAGAGATGACCCCATTCACGATTCCTCGCATGAACCCCAATTTTCTATTGGGATGCCACCCACAGTCCT
>Ga0209260_10000044_pt1 | contig 95273 bp, 67 predicted proteins | sample WorMetTypGCAVOLI_FD_187421 | JGI IMG/M metagenome (GOLD analysis project Ga0209260, IMG submission 187421) | Marine gutless worms symbiont microbial communities from Max Planck institute for Marine Microbiology, Germany - Olavius algarvensis... ...
CGTGGGTTTTGGACAGCATCCACTTTAAAAGGCATAACCTGATTTCGAAATCACCAATTTCGCGTTTATAACTGCCTGTTATTATTAAAGGCAGTATTTGATTTTCAATTTATTTTGGACAGCAATGAATTTTTATTATACATCAAGGCCTTTGATTTTGGATAACCGGATTGGTAAGCAACGCGTCGGACCGGGTCGTCTTGGGAATAAGGTGGGTCGGTTTTTTTTTGTCCCGCCAAAGGCTCATCGGATGTATTCAATACCGGATCCGCCTTGGGCAGAGAACAAATTGCCGCAAAGGCACGCAAACACAAAGCGAAACATTTGGTATATACTTATATTTGTGTCTTGGCGGCAAATTAGTTTTGCCATAAATTACCCTGAATTCACAATTAAGACTCTAAATGCTACTAAAAAAACTACATTTTTCAACCCTTCTGCTGGTTGCAGCGACAATTGCGGCAATACTGAGCAATATCCTGTTTGATTTCGATATACTGCAACCTCTGGAACTTAAGGTGTACGACTCGATGACCCGGCTGCGTCAGCGCAAAGCCGACACCCAGGTGGTGGTTTTGGCAATAGACGATCAAAGCATCCAACAGCTTGGCAGTTGGCCCTGGCCCCGATCCTACCTCGCCAAAATGGTTAAACTGCTATCGGAATATGGCGTCCAGACGATGGGTATTTCGCTGCTATACCCCACCAGAGAGGTAAACCCCGGGTTGCAGGAATTAGAATACATCAAAGAAATGTTGAACAACAAACCGTCTAAGTCAGGACGCAAAACCACAACAAAAATCGACAGCATCTTCGATGAAGCCGGCAAACGGTTAAATCATGATGCCAGACTTATTTCTGCTGTACGCTCCGCCCGCAATGTGGTGCTGCCACTGCGATTTACCCTCGGCAGCCCCGGGGACGGCAGCTCTGTTAAATTATCAGATTGGCTGATATTAAATTCCATTGAAATCAACAGCGTCCCACAGGCGCAAAACGCTTTGTCTGTGGACTCAAATCGTCTTCGCGGCGTATTCAATAATCACAGAATACAGGCCAGCCGAATCACCGAACCTTATCACGATCTATCGAAGAAGGCCGGCGCCCTGGGGCACATCAATCTGATTGGCGATAAGGACGGCACCGTCCGCAATATACCCCTGTTGATTACCTATCAGGATAGGGATTTCGTATCCTTTGCGTTACAGGTGGCCAGAAAATATAACGGCGGACGGTTAAAGGAAATCATGATTGGACAGGACAAAATAGTCCTCAGGCATTTGCAAATTCCCACCGAAAAAAACCATCGGATGTTAATCGATTACAGCGGTCAAGAAGCCAACATTCAGCAAATATCATTTGTTGACGTTATCGACGGCAAGGTCGATGCGAAAACTTTTCGCAAGCAAGTCGTCCTGCTCGGCGTGACGGCCGAAGGGCTATCACAACATTATATTACCCCGACCGGATCAAATGTCTCCGGTCTTGAAATAGAAGCCGCCGCAGTGGAAAATATAATTAATGCCAAATTTATTTCTCGCCCTTCCTGGGTCTTTTTCCTGGAAATCCTGGCCTTATTGTACTTCGGTTTTTTTCTCTTATTTGTCATTCCCAGAGTCACGCCGCGGATTGGAGCGATGATTCTGGGCATATTTTTGCTCACCTGGGTCGGCGCCAGCGTCATTTTATTTCTCAGCAATGGTATCTGGATTAAGGTTCTGGCGCCGGTCATCCTTTCGGCTATTGGTTTTGCCCTGGCCAACCGCCGGCGCTATATGGCTGAAAGCCAGGGTGAAAACGTTGAATTGAACAAGAGCCTGGGATTGGCATTGCAAGGCCAGGGCATGCTGGACATGGCCTATGAGAAGTTTTTAAAGTGTCCGGTGGGAGACAAAGCCGTACAAAAGCTTCTGTACAATCTAGGATTGGACTTTGAACGCAAGCGGATGAACAACAAGGCCCTGTCCGTCTACCGCCACATTATGAAGGCCGGCTCCTTTAAAGATGTCAATGACCGCATAAAAAGACTGATTACACTGGATAATACGATGGCAATGACCGTCGCAGCTGCCAAGAGGGAAGCCTCCTTTTTATTGCAAAACGGTGATACCAAACCCACCTTGGGAAGGTATGAAATCTTGCAGGAACTCGGACAGGGCGCCATGGGTATCGTTTACCTGGGCAAAGATCCGAATATCAATCGCGAAGTCGCCGTCAAAACCATCAATTACGTGGATATTGCACCCGACGAATTAAGCGATATCAAAGCACGCTTTTTTCGGGAGGCCGAAGCCGCCGGAAAGCTTTCCCATCCGAATATCGTGACGATCTATGATATGGGCGAGGATCATGACATGGCTTATATCGCGATGGAATTGCTCAAGGGTAAAGAGTTGACCCACTATTGTCAGAAAGAAAATTTGCTGCCGTTAAAGCGGGTTTTCAAGATGGTCAGCGCAGTCGCCGAAGCCCTGGGATATGCCCACAGCCAGCAAGTCGTGCACCGCGACATTAAACCGGCCAATATTCTCCTTTTGGATGATGATCAGGTTAAAGTGGCCGATTTTGGCATCGCACGGGTTATTACTTCATCAAAAACCCAGACCGGTATCATATTCGGCACCCCAAATTACATGTCACCCGAACAGGTTGCCGGTAAAAAAGTGGACGGCCGATCGGATCTATTTTCTCTCGGAGTGGTTTTTTATGAGTTGTTGACCGGTGCCCGGCCGTTTAAAGGTGATAGTATGACGGCGCTGCTGTATGCCGTATCCAACACTGAATACGTGCCGCTCAATGAGATCGCCCCCAAAACACCAGCATGCTGTGTTGAAGTTGTCGAACGCCTGCTGGCCAAAGGGGTTTCTAAACGGTATCAATCCGCTTCTCAGGTCATCAAAGATATGCAAATTTGCCTGGACACGATAAACTGACGCAGTAAAGAACCCGGCACCACGCTAGCGGTCCGCCTCCGGATTATCTTTAATCCGGCCCCAAAAACCAAGCTTTTATTATTGGATTAAGCTAATTACCTCCCACATTCCTCAAAATTTTTTCAATTCATATCAAATACTTATCATTAAAATGACAACTCGGCGACTCAAGCCGGATTGAGTGTTTGTTCGGGCAAAAAAGAGGTAAAGATCTTGCCCGTATGTACCGATAGTAATAACCAAAGCCGATCTGGTATCCTGTTCCGCGCGCGATACTCCCCGCGGCAAGGCAGGATAGATCCTACAGATCTTTAACGGGCGCGAGACTCATTTTTCATACGAATTAAACCTGTATTCATCATTGTGCAAGTAGTTAAAATCTTTATTAAATGGAGGCAGCCATGCTCAAAATTTCATTGAAATTAAAAGACAAGGAGCTTAAGACCCTGGAAACGGATAAATCGGAAATTTCCATTGGCCGTAATGAAAACAGTGATATTCATATCAATAACCTGGGAGCCTCAAAAAAGCATGCCAGGATTTTTCGGCGTAATGGGGAATACATTATAGAAGATCTTAAAAGCACCAATGGTACCTTAATGAATAACGAAAGCATCATCACGGCCAAACTAAGCGGTAATGACGTCGTAACGATTGGTAAACACAACCTCTATATATCCATTCACCAGGATGATCGAAATGCTCCCAGGAGCTTTGCAGAAGCGACCATCAGAATCAAACCTTAATTTGCATATTGGATTCGATTTGGTCCTGCTGAAGCGCCTGCGAGGGGGGGGTAGTTCACTATACCCCGAAGCAATAAACAAGGGGCTAGTTCATTCGAAGTTTTTCCTAGCATCGATCACGCGCCCCTCCTTCAGGATGGCTTTCAAAACAGGGCCGGCTATATATAACGGGCGGCCCGCTATAGCAGGCGCAACTAGTTTCACTTGCCATCAATCACTTCAACCGGCTGCTGAACTGAATTATTCCGACTAGTCCACTCTTCCACTGCATGAGTCTGATTCCGATAGGATTTACTTGCGTTCCTAGAAAAACTTTCGTATAATCAGATGTAAGCTAGTGCAAATGGAGGTCTACCCCATGAAAATGTATTCGATCGAAATTGAAGAGAAAATTTGGCAGTTATTACAACAGAATGCCGAACCTTTTGTTGATACACCCAATTCAGTGTTAAAACGACTCCTGTTCGCCAAGGGGGAAACAAAGGAGGAAGTTGCCCCCTTATATTCAATACCAGCTGTCAGTGTTGAAGGGTTGCCAAAGTCACTGTCACAGATTCTTGAGGTTGTTTATGAAATGGAAGTCAACGGCTGCACCCGCACCCAGGCCACCAATCGTGTGGCAAAAAAGCGCGGTACCGCCCCTCAAACCATCACCGACAAATATTGCCGGCAGCTGGGGAAACGGGCTCACGAAATCGATGAATTATTGACTGAACCCGAATTTAACAGCTTTAAAGATCTACTAACAAGCAAGTTTGCAGTCCATAGAGGGATAATAGAAATGTATTTTGACAGCATGTTGTCGGATGCTGATGACGCGAACTACACCGTACCCGAAATCCAGGATACGGAACTCGCCCTTGAATGACGATACGTTTGTCAATACCTCGTTGGCGCCTGAAACCGGTTTGGGAACATCTTCTGAAACAACAGGTTTAAATTTCCCCTTGACGCTGTCCGCGACAGATTCTGCGTCCCGGGATCACCTTTCCATGGTAAGATCATCATTATAGATGGATTCGAGCTGCAATTGTTGCGAACGCCAGACATTGTTAGCATTGGTAAAGGTTTCAATATTGACTTCCGTCAATTGAGTTACCATCCGGATATCTTCCGTTGCCTGTTCTGTGTGTCCCATTTTGTTGTTCAAACTGGCCCGGCTGTAATACACCGCGCCGTAATCAGATTTCAATTCAAGGGCTCTGTCAAAGTCATGCAGCGCTTTATCATTCTCCCCGATTTTCTCGTAAGCCAGGCCGCGCAAATGGTAGGCTCTGGCATTACCGGAATCCATCCCAATCACCGTATTAAAGTCGGCAATGGCTTCGTCAGCTTGCTCCAGTCTAAGGTAAGCTGCGCCCCGGCTTTTGAAGGCAAGCGTAAATGCAGGATCCAGTTCAACGGCCTGGGACAAGTGTTCGATGCTTTGTCCATATTTACGGTTTACAAAATCCGCCATGCCTTCTTCGAACTTTTTCTGCGCTTTATTGTTGTCGGACATCATGCTTCCTCCGCTAAATTATGCTATATCTGTTTCAGTTTAAGGGTGGTCAATAAAAATTCCGCTGGATATGATATGATTTAAAGTCCAGCGGAGCATACACTGCTGCATCTCTGCAGCCACGCCAATGGCTGGCTAGTCGAATTCGCCGCCGTGTGCAAATTCCCGCCGCGACGGGATATAGTGATAATCAACCGAACCAGCTTCGAGATAAAGACTAATTATTCCAATTAGCCGTGTCAAGAACCCGGGTACTACAACTGGAATAATGGAATCCCGCTGAATAGCGGGAATGGAATATTGGCTACATTCGCGTGTTCCATCTGTTGGAAGGATAATAAGGTTCATGGGATAAGCAAACCATGGATCAAAAAATATCAGCAGAAGATTTAAAAAACTCCGAGGGTGGTTGGTTAAAATTTCAGCTTGACCAACCATGCCCCCTTGTTTATCCTACTAAGTTAAGCTTGTATTCCTGCCAGGCGCTGCGCAAAATAGAATTTAGAATCCGGTGTCTTGATCGTCATATTCGATAATAGGTGGCAGTAAAGATCCTGGTCCATCGGGCCCGCCCGGCTTTGGCCCACCCCGCATGAGTAAAATGGATGATAACGTTTACCGGCAGTGCTTAGCGTGCAGGTTTCGGGTGTCCGATATGCGGTAATTTTCAGCGGCAGTGAAATTGTATTTGAGAGAGCCTCAATGAGCAAACGCAAAATTATATTCGGCTGGTTGATTAAAAGCCTGCTGGTTTTCATCTTCGTGATCGTCGTGGTTATGGTATTTACACCCAGTCTGATCAATTTGGAGATGGTGAAAAAAAACATCAAGGAAAATATATCCAAAGATGTTGGCGGCCAAATAACATATCGCAGCATGAAGCTGTCTTATTTTCCGCGCCCCCACGTTGTCATCCATAAAGCCAAGATATCGATACCTGACAGCTTCACGATCAACGTTCAGTGGATGAGAATATATCCGAAGATTTTGCCCCTGTTCAGAGGCAGTCTCGAATTTGCAGTTGTCAGACTCGATTATGCCGATTACTCCATGAAATTGCCGCAAATCAAGGATGCGACCGTCCAGCAACCTGAACAAGATCTTTCTTTTGACGATATGGTCAAAGCTTTAACCAAAGGGGTGCGGGGCCTTCCCGAATTCAAGCTGCCAGATATAAACATGAGAATTAAAAACGGCAAAGTTAACCTGGTCGATCCCTTTGGACGCATATTCAAGCTCAGGGAAGTCCAGGCCGCATATGTTCGCAGTAAAGACAGGCTTGACTTCAGCATCAAATGCAAATCAAATCTCTGGGAACAAATCGATATCAATGGTTCGCTTGACCCAACTGACTTTAAAGGCCTGGGACATGTGCAGCTTTCCCGATTCCGTCCCCAGACGCTGATCGCCTACCTCTTTCCGGAATCCGCCTTTCAGGTTACCGAAACCAGAGCCAATCTAACGATCGATTTTACATCCGACGGAACCGGTATCATCAAGGCCGCTGTCAATGGTGCCATCCCGATCCTCGAATTGAATTACGGCAAGGAAAAACTGGTTATCAAAGGCAGTCGCATAAAAGGCTCCCTCGAATTTGATGAGAAAACGACCCGGGCCACTTTGACAGAATTTGGCTTAGATTACCCCAAACTTAATTTGACCGGAAAGTTTGCTTATGATGAAAATTTACAGGATATTCAACTGTCCCTGAACGGATCTCAAATTGATGCGGATGAGGTGAGACAGGCAACACTTAAGCTGGCAGGAAAGTCTGAAATCATTCAGATCTTATTTGACGTGATCAGGGGTGGGCATGTCCCCTGGATGACGGTGCGGATTCAGGGGCAGACGATTGCCGATTTTGCAAAGATGGACAACATTATCATACAGGGTCGTATGACTCGCGGTAAACTTTTTATTCCGGGGGCTGAACTGGATCTGGAAGATGTCTTTGGAGACGCAGTGATTTCCGAAGGTATATTGCGTGGCGAAAAGCTCAAGGCACGCTTCGGAAACTCCCACGGACAAGATGGAACCATTGCCCTGGGTCTGAACAAAAACCTTGATCCGTTTCATCTGAATATTGGTCTCAAAGCCGACCTATCCCAGATACCGCCGGTATTAAACCGCATCGTTCTGGATAATGATTTCCGAAGTGAGCTTGCCCGAATCAAGAATCTTAAGGGTACTGCCAGCGGAATCCTGAACCTGGGAGATAATTTAACAAATTTAGCGGCCCGAGTCGAAATTTCAGAAGCGCAATTAACCGCACGCTACAGCCGAATCCCCTTTCCGATTAAAATGGACGGTGGACGCTTTGTCTTTGAGGGTACTCGGATTGCACTGCAAAATTTTAATGCCGAAATCGGGCTGTCATTGTTTTCTCAGCTTTCTACGTCCATCGACTGGTCCAAGAAACCCAGCTTCGAAGCCAAAACCCAGACGGCAAATTTCGACATCGAACAGCTTTTTTCCTGGTTGCAGTCTTTTAATACATTTAAAAAAAATCTGGCACATATTCGTTCATTAACCGGTGAAATCTCGGCTCAAGACCTGAATATTAAAGGACCGATGTTCAGCCCGCAAAAATGGCATTTTCAAACCCGGGGGGTGATAAACAGGCTGCTTTTGAAATCCCGCAAGCTGCCTAAAGACTTGTTGATCAATAAAGGGCAATTTGCTTGGCAAGGGTTTCAAATTGAGTTTGTCGACATTGATGCAGCCATGGGCAAATCGTCAGTGACTGATATTTCCGGCAATGTGAACTGGAAAACAAAACCGATGTTAACAGCTCAATCGGGGGAATCAATATTTTATGCGCAAGACATAAGCCCTCTGATTTTCTCATTTAAAAATCTCTCAGCAGCCCTCAACCGCTTTAAGCCGCTGAGGGGCAAGCTGGCCTTTAATCGCATGGCATATAGCGGTCCTATTTCCGGCGTGCCGCAAGGGCAACTATCATTTTCTGTTGAAGTCAAACAGGTCAGTCTGAGCTCAAAAAAACTGCCGGGACCATTACACGTCAACCGGGGGCAAATTTCGTTGAGCAAAAATCAGCTGAGCCTGAAAAATATCGATGCCGGAATGGGGAAATCACAAATTTCCCAATTCTCTGCCAACTTTAATATGAAAAGGAAGATCTCCTTTGAGCTAAACTGTAAAACCGCGAAACTTATCGCCGGTGAAATTTATCCGGTCCTCGCATCAATTGACAGGTTCCAACCGGACATCAATACTTTTGCAGCAACTCAAGGGACACTTCTACTTTCTGATATTGATCTGAAAGGACCCGTTAATGCGCCAGCCAAATGGCATTTTGACCTGGCAGCCAGCATGCAAAACATTGCAGTCCATTCCGAAGCATTGGGGGACCCCTTAACAATAAACAACGGCTCATTTGATATTTCCACGGAAATCACCGGCAAAGCAATCCGCAAAAAAGTTGACCTGAAAACAACGAAATTGACCTGGGGCGAAAATCACCTGTCTCTATTGGGAGGGGCGAGTTTATCAGAAAATGACAGTCTGCTGGAATTAAAGGTAAATGCCGACGGCCTCGCCTGGGATCAAATCAACACGTTTTTAGAATATATTACCAAGAAAAAAGCGCAATCGGACCCGCGCCAAGGATCGCAAGGTTTGCAGGGAACAATACAGGTAAAATCGGATAACTTTTTCTGGGACTCCTATACCGTGCATCCCCTGGAAGCTGAAATCACATTTAAACCGGATGTAGTGGTTGTTGCAGTCAACACAGCGGATATTTGCGGTATATCTTTTCGCGGGCTGCTGAATGTTTCAGATCAAACCCTGGACCTGTATTTTGTGCCGACCGCTGCCAATCACAAGCTGGTATCCACTCTTTCCTGCCTGACCGCGAAAGAAAACCTGGCAACCGGTACCTATAATTTAGGTGGTGAGATACTGGCTAAAGCCAAACCGGAGACCATCGCCAGATCTCTTACGGGCAACCTGGCATTTTCGGCCGAAAAAGGCCGCATTTATCGATTCGGATTGCTGGCAAAACTGTTGTCGATTTTGAATGTCACTGAAATTTACCGGGGCGCAGTCCCGGATCTAACCGGGGAGGGATTTGCCTATCACAGTATGTCGGCCATTGCGAAACTCCAGGGGGGCAAAATAATCATGGAGGAGTGTTCCATAGATGGTGCCTCAATGGGGATAGCCTGTGAAGGTGACATTGATCTGGTCGAGAAAAAAATAGACCTTCTCATCCTGGTTGCCCCGTTTAAAACCGTTGATCGAATTGTGGAGATATTACCTTTGATCGGTAAGGTTCTGGGAGGCAAACTCATTTCCATCCCATTCAGGGCCAAAGGGGATTTGGACGATCCGAATGTTTATGCTATGCCCCCAACGGCTGTTGGCTCGGGTATTTTAGGGATATTGGAGCGGACCTTAAAGCTTCCGGTTACTATCATTCAACCGGTGATCTCCGGCGTCAAAGGCGGCAAACCGAATTCATCAAGTGTTCCCGAAGATTCACCCCGCTAGAATAAGAAATGAATAATGAATATTTAAGGTCCGCCCCCGGCGGATCAATTTTAAAGAAGGAGCGAAACGCCTTTATCTATAACCGAATACCGAAGTATGGAACGCTTACCGATGACTTTAAAATAAAATTGACAGAATTCATTAATTTGTCATTAGTCATTTGACATTTGACATTTAGATTTTCGTGCCCATATTCACGTAAATGAAATCGAATTATTTCATTTGGTTATCTCACTCTATGAATAAAAAGGAGATTCAATATGGCGTATTCATGCAAAAACTGCGGCGCGGTTGCCAATGAGCCGGGGCATTTGTGCAATCCCTGCGGTGATGAAAAAAAATGCAGCTTCTGCGGTGCCCCAAGTGTTGATCAGACCCATATATGCAAGGATAAACTGGCGGCGATGAAATTTGTCTGCGGCGGCTGCGGCCGGGTGGCCATGGAAGAGAACCATCTATGCAAGCCCTCGCCCATCGGTTGACACAAATTTCAAAAATTGTGTACAAAGCGGCTGCTTCATGCCGCTTTTTTTTAGTGCAGGATAGGAGAGTTAGCAAGCTTTTGCAGGGCAAACGATTAAACTAATTCGTTCATCAGGGGTAGCAACAAAATGGAATCAATCAGGATCTTGGGCACCGGCTCGTATTTACCTCCAAAGGTATTAACCAATTACGATCTGGAAAAAAGCGGGCTGGATACGACTCATGACTGGATTGTTCAGCGCACCGGTGTCAGCGAAAGAAGAATGGCCGAAGCCGATGTAACGACCTCGGATCTGGCTTATGAAGCCAGTCGCAACGCACTGAAAATGGCCGGTAAAAAAGTCGAAGATGTCGATCTGATTATTGTGGCCACAATTACGCCCGACACGTGCTGCCCATCAGCCGCCAACTGGCTTCAGGCCAAGCTGAATGCCACCCGGGCTGTAACCTTTGATGTCACCGCCGCCTGCTCCGGCTTTATTTTCGCGCTGAATGTCGCCGAACAATACCTGAAGAACAAGACCGTTAAAAATGTTCTGGTTGTTGCCGCTGAAGTCATGACCCGCACGCTGAATTGGAAGGATCGCACCACCTGTATTCTCTGGGGAGATGGTGCCGGGGCTGCATTGCTAACTTTGGGGACTGAAGGGCCTGAACTGCTGTCAACCCACCTGCACACAGACGGGGCCAATGGTCAGGATCTCCTGCTGCCCGGGGGAGGATCCAAAACCACGCCGATAACCCACGCCAGTGTTGATCAGGGGTTGCATTACCTGAACATGATCGAAGCCAATCTAAGCTTCAGAGTCGCCGTCCGGGGATTTATGGACGGAATAAAAGAGGCGGCTGAGTTTAACCGGGTACCCATTGAAGATATCAAATGGTTCATTCCTCACCAGGCCAACATTCGAATGTTTCAGCACCTTGCCAAATCCTTAAAAATTCCATTTGAAAAATTCTACCTGACGCTTCAAAAATACGGTAATATCTCGTCAGCCTCCTGCGCCATCGCCCTGGATGAAGCCGTGCGTGACGGCAGTATTCAACCCAATGATTTGATCTGTCTGCCGGTATTCGGTGGGGGCTTGACCTGGGGCAGTGCCTTGATGCGGTGGTAGCATGTTGCATGTTTTGGCTTGTTAACTCATTCTTTTTATTTCGGTTGACCAAGACACACTAATTGGTTATAAACTCATCAACTTAAAGCCTTTGTCAACAGCAAATTCATTGTTTGTCTGCATGGGGCTGTGAATAAATCGACTGACAAAATTGAGCAGACAAAATCACTTAAAAAATCCTTATGAGTCAAAATTTAGCGAGCGTCAAAATCCCCAGCTCAACAATCCTCAAATCACTATAACATAATGCCGGTATCCCTATAGTGCATCAGGAGGAATTTCTGATGACCAAGAAACCAAATAGTCGTTCATCCAACTTAGTCGGCGAAAATCTAAAAAGTGCTCAACAAAACCTGCGTGAAAGGGAGCACCTGCTTCGCGTATTGACTGACCATTCACCCGGCCATATCGCTTACGTTGGTGCAGATGATTTATGTTATCATTTTGTAAATCAGAAATTTGAAAGTTCTTTCGGTCGTCCCCGGGAAGAAATTATCGGCAAACATATTAAAAAAATCATCGGCGAATCGAATTATGAATTTGCTCTGAAATACATTACTGAGGTGAAAGCGGGCAGATCGACATCTTACGAAAATGTTTTTAATCTGGAGCAAGGTCGACGCTGGATTAAAGTTAACTATGAACCGGATTTGGACGAACAGGGAAATGTTAAAGGCATTATTGTTCTTAGCTATGATATCACTGATCTTAAGCAAGCAGAGGAGGATCTGCGGAAAAGTGAGCGTTTATACAGAAGCCTTTTTGAAAACACCGGCACGGCAACTTTTGTGACCGAAGACGACTTTACCATATCGCAGGTCAACGCCAAATGTGAAGAGCTGTCGGGCTATTCGAGAAAAGAAATTGAGGGCCGAATGAAGACAACTGATTTTGTCGCCCCTGAAGATCTAGCGCAGGCTATCATTTATCATTTAGCCAGAAGAGAGCCATTTAATGAAACACCGTCCGAATATGAATTCAACATGAGAAACAGACAGGGGGATGTCAAAACGGTATTTATTCAATCAGGAATTATCCCGCAGACGAAACAGACTATCGCATCCATTATCGACATTACCCCTCGCAAAAAGGCTGAAGAAGCGTTACAGGAATCCCAGGAAAAATATCGCCTTTTGTTTGAAAATGCCAGCGATGCCATATTTATCGCCCAGGATGGGGTCATTAAATTCCCAAATCCCAGGGTCATAGACCTTGTCGGTTACTCCGCCGAAGAATTAGCGCAAATACCGTTTACCGATCTGATCCATCCGGCTGACCGCGAGATGGTCATAGAACGGTATCAAAAAAGAATTGCCGGGGCGCAGGATATCCCCGCAACTTATACTCACAGAGTGATCGATAAGACGGGGGATGAATTGCTGTTTGAACTCAGTTCAGTCCGGATAATGTGGGAGGGGCGACCGGCAACACTGAATTTCGCACGCGACACCACCCAGCAAAAGAAAATGGAATCCCAGCTCCAGCAGGCCCAGAGAATGGAATCCATCGGCACTTTAGCCGGCGGTATTGCCCATGATTTTAATAATCTACTGATGGGTATCCAGGGAAACGTCTCACTAATAATGTCGGATATCGATGGCCGTCATCCCCATTATGAACGCCTGGACAACATTGAACAATATGTTAGACGTGGAGCCGAATTGACCAGGCAGCTATTAGGATTTGCCAGAGGCGGCAAATATGAAATCAGACCCTCGGACTTAAATTCCATAATCAATACAAGTGTCGACATTTTTGGCCGGACAAAAAAAGAGATCCGAATTCATAAAAAATATCAGAAACAAATTTGGGCGGTGGATATCGACCAGGGCCAGATCGATCAGGTCCTGCTAAATCTTTATGTCAATGCCTGGCAGGCCATGCCGGGAGGTGGCGACTTATTTCTGCAAACCGAGAATGTGATCCTCGATCAAGATTATGTGAAGCCCTATGATGTTGAACCCGGCCGATTTGTGAAAATATCTCTCACGGATACCGGTATCGGAATGGATGCTGCGACCCAACAACAAATATTCGATCCGTTCTTTACCACCAAAAAAAAGGACAGGAGTACCGGATTGGGGCTGGCATCTGCTTATGGAATCATAAACAATCATGGCGGAATTATTTGTGTTTACAGTGAACTGGGCGAAGGTACCAATTTTAATATCTATCTTCCGGCTACAGAAAAAAATGTCAGCATACCGCCGAGCAAATATAAAGAACTTATGAGGGGTTCTGAGGTTCTTCTATTGGTGGATGATGAGGGATTGATACTTGAGATCGGCAAAGATATGTTGAAAAAATTAGGATACAAGGTTGTCGTGGCAGAAAGCGGCAGGAAAGCACTGGACATTTATGCAAAAGATCAGAATGCGATTGATATGGTTATCCTGGACATGATTATGCCTGATATGAGTGGAAGCGAGACCTATGACCGCTTAAAAGAGATCAATCCCTCAATAAAGACGCTGCTTTCCAGCGGATACAGTATTAATGGCAAGGCCCAGGCAATTTTAAACAAAGGCTGTCAGGGATTTATTCAAAAACCTTTTAATCTGACGAAACTGTCTCAAAAGATAAGAAAAATTTTAGACGCCGAATAATCAGCAATCGCAACAAGGGAGGTTGCCGGTTCTCGCGACAAGTTGTCACGGAAAAATACCCCAAGGGTCTAAGAGGGCCTAGATTTTTCCCTTACTCTATCTGCTAGCTCCGTAATTTCTTTGATTTTCAAACCGTAGCCGGTTGCCAGTATGATTAGCGCAAACACCGCTCCGATTATCAGACATCTAGTTAAACTGCCAAATAGGGTTGCGGAGCCAATTCCGCTTAATGCCGCAGATTTAAGCCAGGCCAGAAAAAGACCCAGCGGTGCACTGAATACCATCATTTTAAGATAAAAGAGATATACCGGACTGCCATGGTTATGGGCTCTGCGATTCCAGAGCGCATATAGCACCAGAACCTGTAATATAGCGGACAACGAGAGTGCCAGCGCCACACCGCCGGCTCCCATCACCTTCAGACCCAGCAGGTAAAGGGGAATGCTCAGAAGAACGGCAATCGTTCCATAAATTGCCGGAAAAAGGGTGTCCTGCATGGCGTAGTAAGCTCTGGGCACTATCGTATTGGCGGCAAAAGCAAAGGAACCCACCAGCATAAAGATTAATACCGTGGCCGTATGGCCGGTGGCGACAGAATCAAATTTTCCTCTTTGAAACAGGATAAATATGACTTCATGCCTGAGAACCATCAGTAAAACAGAAAATGGGATTACCACAGATAGATACCGCAGCGTATTATTCAGCAATTCGTTTAGCTGCTGCAGGTTATCTTCAACCACCAGACGCGCCATATAAGGATAAGAGGCGACTCCCACGGCCTGTCCGAAAAAGGCCACCAGCAGCAGCATGGTCCTCAGGCTGTATTCCAAATCTGCGATACTGCCGGCCGGTAAATAGGAGCCAAAAAAAATTTTAAATATCTCCATTGAAAAAAACATCGTCAAGCCGAACATCAGCGGCAGGGTCAGCTTTATATAATGTTTCAGATCCGGATGCCGGAAGTCAAATCTGAACGAAAATCTCATGCCCACCCGCTGAGCCCCCCACCACTGAAGGGCAAAATTGCCGACCAAAGCACCCGCCAAAACGCCCCAGGAGAAACCTTCCATGCCGATCCGGGGACCCAGTAAAAACCCACCGGCAATGATCCCCAAATTATAGATTATCGGCGCCAGGGCCGGGATCAAAAATTTTTCTTTGGCAAATTGGACCGCCATAAACAGGCCGCCGGAAAAAAAGAGAATCTGGGCCGGGATGATGATGCGGGTCATCCGGACGACGTTTTCTCTGAATAGCGAATCCGGTCGCCCACGGGCCAGCAGCGCCACAAGGTCGGGAGCCAGAACATGCGCCATGACGGTGAAAAGTAACAGGAGACTGCCAAAGCTGGTTAATATGACTGAAAACACCTGCCAGCCTTGCTCTTCTTGATTCTTTGAAAGATATTGGGAAAAAATCGGGATAAACGTGATTGAAAGAAAGCCACTGGCCACGATATGATTTAGAATTTCCGGAATGACAAAAGCAACCTGGTAGGCATCGACATCACCACTGCGTCCCCCGACATAGGCCATGGTCATCAAACGGAATAACCCAAACAGGCGGCTTAAAAAAACCGAGGCCATCATAATGACGGCGGCGATTCCAACTTTTTTATAGATCGATGCAGGCATGAGCGATAGACAATATTACAATTTTTCGGTCGTATGGGCAATTTCAGGAGTCGGTCTAGGTCAGGTTATCAAATACTGTTCAACAAAGCAAAGAATTCCAAAGGCCCAATTCGACTCTCATGAAATCCAACAATTAAAGCGGCAAGAAAAATTCAGGCTGCCCGATGGGCTCAATTCAACAGACAGGCTAATGTGCCCATATTTAAATCGTTACCTTGACACAGGGTCCGTATTTCTTTATATTTGGAGAGTCATAACAGCCGACCGCTCTAGTTTTCTGAATCCTCACATAAAATTTAGGTTGAAATAATAGGGAACAGGTACTAGGTCTTAAAAATTACGACATGCCCGGAAAACATTATATTCCCAAAAGCCTCACCACGCTATTTGTATATGGACGCCCACCCCTGGTATTTGGCGGAATGTTATGCGCCATTGCCGTCATGTGGACCCGCAGCCCGATTCTGTACACAACGGGAGTGGTCTTTTTGTTTATCTCCATGACATTCGATCTGGTTGACGGCTGGTTTGCTGCCCGTTTTCATCCGCAACCCGTTATGGCTAAACTGGCCGACCGTATAATGGATAAAGTGGTTTATTCGATTATATTTCCGCTGGTTGCAGTCGGTACCATGTGGCGCCTTCATATTATTTCACCGGGTGCCAACCGGGCGGAGTTGCTGCACGCGATTTTGGTGCTGCTTCTAACGGTTACAGTTCTGGTTCGGGACAACTTTGCCCATTTTATGCGCGGTTTTGCGATACGCAACGATCAGGACCCCGAATACAGCGAATTCACCCGATTGAGAACCATCGTCGCCGCGCCTGTTGGCGCACTTCTATACGCCTATGCGTTCTATATTCCCGAGGGACCGGCTACCCGAATTTACACATCGGTATCCTGGCTGGGAAATTTTCCACTACGGGGTTTGTTTTTCATTGAAATTCTTTTCCTGATTATCAACCTGGGTTCGATTGCCATGTATTGCCGCAAATACGGCACCTTATGTCTGGATGAGCTCTGTCTGGGCAATGAAAAACTGCGGCGACGAATTCTGGCATTTTTTCCCAACGCCCTGACCTTCATGAATGCCATGATGGGTCTGCTGGCGATATTTTTTGCTTATCAGGGTCGGATTCGGGAAGCCTATATGTTTTTAATCGGAGCGGCGGTATTCGACAAACTTGACGGGGCCCTGGCCCGCAGACTGGGTCTTACCGAACCGCTGGCCGAAGAGACCGACAAATCGCACGGGATCAGTTTGGGAGGGGTTCTGGATGACATTTCCGATGCAGTCAGTTTCTGCGTTGCACCGGCCTGGATTTTTTATATTACCATTTCAGCAAATACAGATCCGACGGCTCAGAATCTGCCCGTCGGGCTGATTGCCTGGGGATATGCAATTTTGGGGATTGTCCGGCTGGTTTATTTCACCTTGGACAAAAGCCCCATACCAGGATTTTTTAAGGGTATGCCGACGCCTGCGGCCGCGATGCTGACCGTGGCCCCTTTGATTATTTTCGTGCAGGCCGTCAACGACGCCTCCCAATGGGCCGGGTTTTGGGGAATATTTAATTGCGGTTTAATGATATTTACGGCGATATTGATGAATTTATATCCGATTCGCTATCTTCACCTGGGACGCTTTATGAGCCGACATCCCTGGTTTGTTCGTCTGACACTACTGCTGTCGCTTTCCATCTTCACGCCCTATTTCGGTCACGTATCCTTTCTTTTCATGTTCCTGTATACGCTTTCCCCTCTGGTCACCTGGCGTATCGACCCCCAGATAGCCGCCCGGGAATCCCGCACCAAACCGGCCAGTGCGACCTGAAAATCCCTAACCCGGATGACCGGAACCAAAAAGGTCTCACGCAAAGGCGCAAAGTCGCCAAGATTTAATTAATGCTTTACCTTTGCGCGCTTTGCGGCTTTGCGAGACAATTTTTACCAGAAATGCAAAAACTTTACATTTAAGATTCTAAAAGCAAAATAAGAATATCGAATTTAAGGTATTCTATCCAGTTAAAGATTCCGCAATCCAAAATTCGAAATCCGCATTCTGCTTGATTCCGACTTCGACACGACGGAGCTCGTCGCAGGCCGCATTCCCACTTCCGAATTCTCTTTTAACTAGCTCGATCGGGTGCCAGAGTGGGACGACGGCCGCCAAATAACTTGTGTAGATCTTCAAGGATCATGTAACCGCAGGGAATCAGCAACAATGTCACCACGGTACCGAATAGCACACCGAATCCCAAGCTGATCGCCATAGGGATTAAAAATTGCGCTTGAACACTGCGTTCCAGCATCATGGGGGTCAGACCGGCAAAGGTGGTCAGAGAAGTGAGCAAGATCGGTCGAAATCGCACACCCCCCGCTTTGATAACCGCGTCGTAGGGCTTGTCTCCCTGACGGCACATGCGATTGGCAGTATATACCAGAACCAGGGAATCATTGACCACCACTCCGGCCAGTCCCACCATGCCAAAAAGACTCAACAGGCTGATGTTGAATCCCAAGATCAAATGACCGGCCAGGGCACCCACAAAACCAAACGGAATCGCAGCCATAACGATAATTGGCTGGCTAAAAGACTTAAACGGAATGGCGAGCAAAGCGTATATTCCGAACAGGGCAATGGCAAATCCTTTTAACACATCGCCAAGTGATTCTTTTTGCTCTTTGCCCTCTCCTTCCACGGTATAGCGTAAACCCGGATATAAATTCTGCAGCCTGGGTAAAGCGGTGTTTGTCAATGCCAATCTCACTTCGTTGGCATTGGTGACGGCAGCCTCCACGTCGGCCGTCACTTTAATGACCCTGAGACGCTGGGCGCGTTCAATCGATGCGTAGCCCTGCTCAATATTAACCTGAGCCACCTGACTGAAGGGAACCTCGAGACCGGCTGGTGTTCGAATTCGCATATCTTCAACAGACCCCAGGGAGTTGCGCTGCGACGCGGGATAGCGAACCATGACTTTTAGCTCATCTTTGCCGCGCTGCAGGCGCAGGGCTTCCGCGCCGTAGAAGGCATGCCGCACCTGCCGGGCCAGATCATCCAGCGTCAAGTCCAGACTGCGGGCGGCCGGTTTGAGCTTCAATTGCATTTCTTTTTTGCCCGGCAAAAAACTGTCACCAATATCGAAAACGCCCGGATATCCCTGCAGTTCAATCTTCAGGGCATCTGCTGCGGCCACAAGCTGGTTTTGATCGTCCAGGGACAGATGGATCTCAATCGGATTTCCGGCCCCGTGGATTTCACTGCGAAAGGTCACCGATTCGGCATCGGGAATATTGCCGATTTTTTTGCGCCAGCGCCGGGTGAGCGCGGCGGTGCTCACTTCGCGATTTTCACTTTCAATTAAATTGACCCAGATTTGAGCCAAATGACCGCCGGTGCCACGGGTCGCCCCCCGGCCCACATGTCGACCGATCAGCCTCATGCTGTATCTCATCAGGGAGGGTGCATCTTGAGACCGCTGACTGTCGGCCGTTTCTATGACTTCACGTGCTGCCTGATCGATGTGACGGATGACTTGCTCAGTACGTTCCACCGGCGTACCCACCGGCATGGTGACGTAACAGCGCATGGTGTTGCCTTCAACCCGCGGGAAAAAGATAAATTTGATCCAGCCGGCCTGCCAGACCCCGTAGCTCAGCAAAAGCAACACCAAACCGATGGCCATCGACGCATAGCGCCAGTTGACACATAGTTTAACCAGACTGGTGTAAGGACCCTCAATAATCAACCTCAGCCAGCGTGCAAAGCGCTTTTCTTTTGCGGGACCGGATCTGCGCTGCTGCGCTTTTTTGGCGCTGCGCGCGAGATGGGCCGGTAAAATAAACAAGGATTCCACCAGTGATCCCGCCAGGACCAGCATGACCACGATCGGTATATTGCGCATTATTTTACCCATCGTACCGGCGGCCATCGTGAGGGGCCAGAAAGCGACAATGGTGGTTAAAACGGCAAATATGACCGGGCGTCCCACTTCCAGAGTACCTTCCACCGCAGCCTTAAAGGAATCATAGCCCTGTTCCTGCTGGCGGTAGATGTTCTCTCCGACAATAATGGCATCATCCACCACGATGCCCAGCACCATGATGAAGGCAAACAGGGAAATCATGTTGATGGACACGTCAAATTCGGGCAATACCAATAACGCCGCCATAAATGAAATCGGTATCCCGAGGGTCACCCAGAAGGCCAGACGCAAATTCATAAAAAGGCCCAACATAATGCTGACCAGAACCAGTCCTATCGCAAGGTTCTTCAAGAGCAGGTTCAGACGACTTTTGAGTATCTCGGATCGATCCGAATAAAAGGCCACATCGATGCCCGCCGGAAGCCCCGGTCTGATTTTAGCCAGGTATTGTTTAACGGTCTCGGCCACCTTCAGGGCATTTTGATCCGCCACGCGGAAAACCTGGATCATGGCAGCAGCTTTCCCCTGAAAACGGGAATTCAGATCTACATCTTCAAAACCGTCCTTTAAATCCGCTATTTGACCTAACGTCACCTTGCGACCATCGGCATACGAAATAACGGCAACATCCCGGTAATCGTCGGCATGGTAACGGCGGCCTTTGGTTCGGATCAGGATCTCACCGCCACTGGTTTTGATCCGGCCGGCCGGCAGATCCAGGCTGCCTTTGCGCACCGCCTGGGCAACCTGCCGCAGGGTGAGGCCATGGCGCCGCAAGGTCTCTTCCGAGATCTCGATGGCGACTTCCGATTTTCGCAACCCTTGCAATTCTGCCAGGGTAATGCCGGGCAGATTGGTGATATCATCTTTGATTTTTTCAGCCAGATGCTTGATGGTGGTCTCCTGGGCATCTCCGAAAACCGCCACATTGATCACCCGACTGCGCCGCGTCAGGGCCTGGACTTCCGGCTTTTCGGCCTCATCCGGCAGGGTTGTAATGCGATCGACTTCGGATTTAACGTCATCCAGCAATTTTTTGACGTCCCAGTCCTTCATGACCTCGATCGTCACGGTGCCGGAGCTCTCGCGGGCATTGGAGTCAATTCGATCAATGCCGGCCAGACCGGCTACCTTTTCTTCAATCCGACGCAAGATGGCTTCTTCGACCTCGGCCGGCGAAGCACCGGAATATTCAGTGGAAATCGTAATGATATCCAGATCCGTTTCAGGAAATACCTCGATTTTCGTGTTCAGACCGGTGAAAGCACCGGCCAGCAGTAGAAAAAACATTAGCAGGTTGGCGGCGACATGATTATCGGCAAACCAGGCAACGGCAGTTCTCATGATCTGTGTTCCTCGCTTTGCGGTGAAATACGGACTTGCATCCCGTCCGTTACAGCTTTAAGACCGGAAGTGACCACCATATCGCCATCCTCAAGCCCTGAGCGCAGAATGGCCTGGTCGGTTCCCAACCTGGCCACCTCTACTTTACGAAATGATAGTTGTCCGCCATCGTCAACTACCCAGACAATGCGATTATCTCTTAAAGCCGAACGCGGAATCACCGCGGCATTTTCCAGCGTGTGTCCTTTGATTTCAACGGTAACAAAAAGCCCCGCAACAAGCGGCGGTTTGGTGGCATACGGTTTTTCCACCCGCACGACCACATTGACCATCCGCGTGCGCTCATCCAGTTTTCCTTCGGCGCGCATAATCTTCCCGGACCAGCTCAAATCCCGTCCGGCGATCCGGGCGATTACCCTGACCGATGAACCGTCTGCGTTTCCAGGGGTAAATCCCGGTACATCGAACCAAAACAGGGATTCATCATCAAACGGGATGACGATTTCCGCCGCCCGGGTCGAAAATAGGCTTGCCAGCATTTTCCCGACGGTCACATACTGACCGATATCGACCCTTTCATCACTGACACGACCGTCAAACGGCGCCTTCAATTCAGTGCGTTTAAGATGGAGCATTGCCTTCTGGAGATCAGCCCGATCAGCTGCCAACCTGGCCCTGGCAGCTGCCAGTTGGGGTTCTTTGGCCACGAGGGCCGGCGGTTCCTTGGCCATGTCCTTGCTGTTCTGGTAAAGCAGGCGCCATTCTTCTTTGCCGGAAGCCGCCTCTTCCTCGGCAACTTTCAACCGGCTCTCCGAATCTTTGACCCTGGCCCTGGCCAGGGTAACCGCCAGTTGATAATCCAAAGGATTAATGCGCAGCAACGTGTCTCCTTTTTGAAACTCGCCGCCGTCGACCATAACCGGCGATACAAATATGATTTTTCCGCCCACCTGGGGGACCAACTCGATTTCCCGCAGCGGCCGGACCGTCCCTTCCCCCCGGATGGTGACCGCTTGAGGACCGGTTTTAATCTTTGATACCCGCACCATGGGGACAGGCACCGGGGGTTTGGTTCGTTTGAGTTGGGGTTTACTGGCCGTCAGCGCCAGAAATCCAACTACCCCCAGACCTATCACAATTACCATGACCGCAAAATGAATCATCCGCCTGTTTGTTTTGCTCATAATTGCTCTCACTTTACCGAGGAAAAAACACCTGCAGTTTTTATAATAGTCATCGATTCGCCGCAGTTCAAACCGTCAGAAGCCAGAAAAAGCGAATCACGCTGAAGACATGATCTATCGATCACCTACCCGGGGAAAAGCAAACCGCTTTTATTCGATACCCTTGAATCTTTGCCCCAAATTGCGGTGACGGGAAATTTACCTGTAAGGCTCCGATGGAAGCGGAGCGGATGATCGCCACCGAAAGCGGATGCTGTCTGAGGCCATTAGGGATCGTTATGAATGAACAGATTCAGCCTCAGGGCTTGTAATAAGCATCTAAACCTGGCATCGTGCACAATGTTTTGTTTTATATGGTTTTCTGTTCATTCATTACGAACCCTTATGGTCAAGTTCAGGCGGATTCGGTGGTGATTATCCGTGCAGCGGGTCGGCTAAGGGTTCGTGCCAAAATAAATTCGCAAATTTTAAGTGATGAAGTGCCTGCCTGGCAAGGCGCGAAAGTGCAGGAATATCCTGCATATTCCGAGCTTTCGCAACGCAGCCAGGCGGGATGCAGCGGCGCTTAAAATGTGAAGTTATTTTTGCGCGAGCCCTGAGCATAGCTCCGAGGCACCTCAAATTTAGTTAAAATCAAAAAAAACCCCATCATCTTTGATCTCAATGGGTTCCGGCTCCCCCCAGCCGCCGCCCAGGGCCCGATGCAGCGCAACCCTATTTCGATAGATCGCCAAATCAACCAGAACGAGACTGTCCTCAGCCTGGAAGCGGGTGATTTGCGCATTCAGCACATCCAGATATATGACCAGTCCTCTAATGTATCGATTTTCGGCAACCCGCTGGGTTGCCCGGGCTTCTTCCAGAAATCTCAGTTCCCGTGTGCGGCGATCAAGTTGTAATTCACGGGTCAGAAGGGTCCGTTCCACTTCCGAAAATGCATCCAGCACAGTTTGCACGTATTCGGTGACGCCCTGCTGATATCTGGCTTCAGCCGCCCGCTGCCCGGCCTTGAGTCGTCCGGCATCAAATACCGGTTGGACAATGCCGGCGGTTAGATTCCAGACAATATTTTCCGTGCGCAACAATTTGTTCAAGTCTGCACTGGACCAACCGTAGCTGCCCGTTAATGTGATCGTGGGCAACCGATTGGCTTTGGCCACCCCGACGAGCTCGTTTAATGATTTTAGACTGGCCTCGGCAGCCCGGAGGTCCGGCCGTTGCCACAGCAGATCCGAAGGCAGACCCGGCGGTACCGGCGCCAGCTGCTTGTAATAATCTTCGGGCTGCCTGCGCGGCGCTTTGGTTTCCGGATAGCGTCCCAACAACACGGACATTTGCTGCTGAATAATACCCAGCTCCTGCTCGAACTGGGGAACGATGGTTTCAGCCTGAGCCAGAACACGACGCGCCTGGCGCACATCCAGAATGGATGTCAGGCCGCGCCGATAGCGGGTTTCAACAAATTGTAAACTATCGCGAAAGGCTTTAATGCTCTGTTCTGCGATCTGCAGGCGCCGCTCCACGGCCTCCATACCCAAATACAGGGAAAGGGTTTCGGCAACCACCGCCTGCGCTACGGTACGACGGGCTTCCTCTTCCTGCAAAATATCATTCCAGGCCGCCAGGGAGGATTTTTTCAATTTGCTCCATAGATCCACCTCGTATGATGCCGGCGCGGTCAATTCATAAGTGTCTAAAATAATGCCGTCATTGTTGGCAGCCCCGCTGACGTGTCTGCGATCCCTTAATCCGGACACCCCCACGGCGGGCAATCGATCAGCCCGGACCCGAACGTACCGGGCACGGGCTTCCAGAACCCGCGCCGCAGCCTGCTTGATATCCCAGTTATTTTGGAGGGCCTCTTCAACATACTGGTTGACCTCACGATCACCGAAGATTTCCCACCAGCGGTCCTCAATCACCAGCGATCGCGTATCGGCCGGGGTAAATTCAAAAGATTGCGGAGTTTCTATACCCAGGCCCGGTCGTTCATAATCGGGACCGAGGTTAATGCAGCCGTATAGAACAAGGTATATAGAAGTTGCCGTTAGGCACAAAAATAGACGCGTATTCATTTGCCAACCTCCTCTTTAACGCTGCCGACGCCGCTTAGTGAAAATTGGACAATGTGGTCAACCAAACGGGTCTCAATGTCGTTGTGTTCCTGGCCGCCTACAAAAGTTGTAATCAGAGGACGGGCAAAATTAAAATACAACACCATCGATAGGATACTGAAAACATTTAATATCATTTGTTTTTCGTCAACTGTATCCGGCATGACTTTTCGCAGGTCTTCCAGAAATTTACCGAATAGTGGTCGGAAAACCTGCTCGACGACGAGTTCAAAAGCTTCGGTGGGCTGTACCAGCTCACCGGAAATCAGTTTGAAATGTCGGGTTCGCTCATCAGCGCTCATCGGACCCTCCAGAAATGCCCGCGCAAAAGATTGGACCACCATAGTGGGGGTTGGATTCCCGCTATTTTTTAACGATTGTTTGAAGCTCTGCTGGATTTGGCTGGCCCGGGGTAACCAGCGTGAGCGAAACACTTCCAAATAAAGATTTTGTTTGTTGCCGAAGTGGTAATTTACCGCTGCCAGATTGCTCTCGGCCGCTTTGGTGATTTCTCTGACACTGACGGCATGATATCCTCTTTGGGAGAACAAATCTTCGGCTTCATCCAATAGACGATCCCGCGTTAATTCGTTTTTATGGTTATTGCTGTTTCTTATTTTTAGGGCCATACAATTTACCTCGGGATATTTTAAACGTTCGTATTAAACGATCGTTTAAATGTCAAGCAATAATTATTGAATTTTTAAATGGACAAATTGGATAAATGGAATTAGTTTAGATTTTATGTGGTATTTATTGAATATCACAGGAATTTAAAATATTTGCATTCCCCACAGACTAAAATATCTTAATATCGAAAATCTGGACCTCTGGGCTAGATTTCTTTTCTTACGGTCTAGATGAACCCATTTCGTCAATTAAGACAGGACCTGTTGGCAGGAGTTACCGATGTCTGAGAAACTGAGATCACTTGGAATGTGTCTGGGTGCATCGACGGTATCCATCGTTCAGCTGGAACTGGACCGAGGCAAGCAAAATAATTCAACCGCAAACCAAAAACCGCGGATTATAAATTTTTCCCTTCATCCCCACGAAGGAGACCCCAAACAAACGCTGCTGGATGCATTTAACCGGCTGGAGCCGGAAGCGTTTGACCGAATCGCTGCCACCGGCCGCAAATTTCGCAGATTCGTCAACCTATCATCCATTTCCGAACCTGAAGCCGTAGAATACGCCTATCCGTATGTTAAGCCTCCGAATGTGGACTGCCCGGCGGTGGTTTCAGCCGGCGGAGAGACATTTATGGTCTATGCCCTGAATCGCTCGGGCAGCATCGCCAATGTCATCACCGGCAACAAGTGTGCCTCAGGCACCGGAGAATTCTTTCTGCAGCAGCTGCGCAGAATGGATGCATCCCTGGATGAAGCTGCCCGGTGGGCGGCGGTCGAGCAGCCGCATCATGTGTCCGGGCGGTGTTCGGTTTTCTGCAAATCGGACTGCACCCACGCCACCAATAAGGGAATTCCCAAGTCCCAGGTAACGGCCGGACTGTGCAAAATGATGGCGAATAAGATTCTGGAACTCCTCAAGAAGGTGCAACGCAACAACATCATGGTTGTCGGCGGGACAGCCCGCAATCGGATGATGATCGAATACCTTCGGCAGGAGCTCCCGGGGCTGATCGTTCCGGATCAAGCGCCCTATTTCGAAGCACTGGGCGCAGCGCTGTGGGCTCTGGAAAATGAAACGGCAGCCTACCCGGGGCACGCCAATCTGATTTTGAACGAGGTTGCAACATTTGACAACCTGCCGCCCCTAGGGCAGTTCGCGGACCAGGTGGAATTTAAAACCATGGCAACCGCTACGGTGCAGCCGACTGACAACTGCATTCTGGGTCTTGACGTCGGCTCCACCACCACCAAAGCCGTTCTGTTGCGCACAACCGACAATGCCATCTTGGCCTCTGTCTATCTGCGCACCAGCGGCGATCCGGTCGGAGCCTCGCGTCGGTGCTATGACGCCATCCTGGATCAGGTGCGGCAGCAGGTGAATCCGGCCCTAATCTCTGTCTCCGGCCTGGGCGTCACCGGCTCCGGACGCCAGATTGCCGGTCTGCACGCTTTAACCGACGGCGTCATCAACGAGATCATCGCCCATGCGACAGCCGCTGTGTATTTTGATCCCAAGGTCGACACCATTTTTGAAATTGGCGGGCAAGATGCCAAATATACCTATATCACCAACGGCGTCCCCTCCGACTATGCCATGAATGAAGCCTGTTCCGCCGGTACCGGATCGTTTCTGGAAGAATCTGCTCTGGAGACACTGGGTGTCCAGATGGAGGATATTGCCGACATCGCACTCAAAGGCCGGCGCCCGCCGAATTTTAACGACCAGTGTGCGGCCTTTATTGCCTCGGATATTAAAAATGCAATCCATGAAGGCATTGCCCATGAAGACATCGTTGGCGGATTGGTGTACTCAATCTGTATGAATTATTCGAATCGTGTGAAAGGCAACCGGCCGGTGGGCGAAAAAGTATTCATGCAGGGCGGTGTCTGCTACAACAAAGCCGTACCGCTGGCAATGGCTTCCCTGGTGGGCAAACCCATCATCGTACCACCGGAGCCGGGATTGATGGGCGCTTTCGGGGTGGCCCTTGAAGTCAAAAAACGAATTGAAAGCGGTTTGATCCCGGCTGAACGTTTTGACCTGCAGACCCTAGTCGAACGGGAGGTCGTGTATAAAAAACCCTTTACCTGCAGGGGCGGCAAAGAAAAATGTGACCGGCGATGTGAAATCGCAATGATCGAAATCGAAGGGCAAAAATACCCCTTTGGCGGTGCCTGCAACCGCTATTACAATTTGCGCCACCAAGTCCGCTACGATATTAAACAGCTGGATCTGGTGCGCATGCGTCAAGATCTCATATTCCATCAATACGGCGTCACAGGACCGCAAGACAAAGGAATAGCGCGCCGCGGCAGTATCGGTTTTAACCGCTCCTTTCTGGTCAACACGTATTATCCGCTGTATTCGCACTTTTTTGCCGGACTGGGCTATGACATCGTTATGCCCGACAGTTCATCCCAGGAAGGTGTTGATCAACGCAACGCCTCATTCTGCTATCCGGTGGAACTGGCCCATGGCTTCTTTTATACCCTGCTGGAAATGGGAAAACCGCCGGATTATATATTTTTGCCGCATTTCAAAGCGGTTCCCGGTGAAAACAATTCGGCTTCAAGTTCTCAGTCCCAGGTGTGCCCCCTGGTTCAGGGCGAAACATTTTATCTGCAAACAACATTTCGCAAAAAAATTGATCAGCTCAGTCAACGCGGAACCCGGCTGTTAACGCCGTTAATTGATCTGTCCACCGACCTGGACGACGCCCGGCAGCCTCTGGTGAAAACAGCGGTTCAAATGGGGATCAGCCGCACGCAGGCCCGACATGCTTTTGAACAGGCCCTGCAGCGGCAAAGAGACTGTCAGGCGCAGATGAAGGCGCTCGGTCGGCAGATGCTTCAGACGCTGGAGGAAGACCCGCAGAACTATGCGGTCGTAATTTTTTCCCGGCCTTACAACGGCTTTGTCGAAGAGGCGCATATGGGGATTCCCCATAAGTTTGCCTCACGCGGAATTCCGGTTATTCCGCTTGATTTTCTTGAATTGGAGGAAGAGCATTCCAAACGCCATATGTACTGGGGTATGGGAAAACTCATGATGAAGGCGGCCCGTCTGGTCGAACGACATCCGCAACTGTTCGGCACCTATATCACTAATTTTTCCTGCGGGCCGGATTCGTTTGTGGTCAGCTACTTTCGCGATATCATGGGCCGCAAGCCATCGTTAACCCTGGAACTTGACAGTCATACGGCCGACGCCGGTCTCGAAACCCGGGTGGAGGCTTTTCTGGATATCGTCAATGCTTATCGCCAGCTGGTGGCTAGAAACCAAATTACCGCCAAAATGAAAACGTTCAAACCGGCCCGAACGGTGCTGAACAACGGTACCACCAGCGTTATCACTTCTACCGGTGAAGTACTGCCGATGAACGATCCCCGCGTGACCGTGCTGCTGCCTTCCATGGGCAAGTACGGGTCCGAGGCGTTTGCGGCAGTTTTAAGCGGATACGGTTTCAATGCATTGGCGCACAGTCCATCGGACGAAGCCATTTTAAAACTGGGCCGGGCCAATACCACCTGTAAAGAATGCCTGCCGCTGATTCTCACCACCGGTACGCTGCTGAGCTACATCCACAACGGCCGGGGCGACGACGAAGTCCTGGTGTATTTTTTTGCCACCGGTTCCGGACCCTGCCGCTTCGGCCAGTACTCTATCTTTATGGAAGATCTGGTCAAGCGGCTCGAGATACCGGATGTGGCTCTGTTAACCTTGACATCGGAAAATTCCTATGTCGGGCTGGGTACCGATTTCGAAACCCGGGCCTGGTGGTCGGTCATCGTATCAGATGTTATGGAAGACATCCGGTCCATGCTTTTGACCAATGCCGTGGACAGTTCTGTAGCCATGGAGGTGTTTGAAAAAGAGTGGCAACATATATTAAGCAAAATGGAAAATGGCGATTATGATGGACTGGAACGTCAGCTCACCCGCAGTTCCGAGCGGTTGAAAAGCCTCGCCTTAAAACGACCGGTGCCGGAAGTGCCCGTCGTTACCCTGGCCGGTGAGATATTTGTCCGCCGGGATGCGTTGTCGCGGCAGTATTTAACAGAAAATTTAGCCAATATGGGATTTGCCACGATCTGCTCGCCGGTGGCCGAATGGGTCCTGTACTGCAATTATCTGGTGAACGCCGGCTTGACACCCGAGGCCGAGGAGATGTCCTTTTTTGAAAAGCTAAAATTTAAAATCCGCAACAAATTCCAGGCCCGATACGAAAAAAGGATCAAAGCCATATTGTCTGCCTCAGGTCTGGTCCATGCCGAGCCGCTCGATATGGACGAAATCATTGAAAATGCTGCACCATACATCTCCAAAGATCTTCCCGGAGAAGCGGTATTGACGGTTGGAGGGGCCTTAACGGAAGTCGTATCCCATTCCTGTGGCGTAATTGCCATCGGCCCATTCGGCTGCATGCCCAACCGGCTTTCCGAATCCATTCTGAACGAAGCCATGAACAGCAATGATAAACTGGCTACCGAACCCAACAACCGTGAGCTTCGCACCGTGTTAACGGATATCGATGAACTGCCGTTTTTGGCTATTGAAAGCGATGGATCACCGTTTCCGCAGCTGATCAATGCCAAACTGGAGACCTTCTGTCTGCGGGCGGAGCGGCTGCACCAGCGAATCTTATCCACCAATAGCAGGTAGAAAAATTGAATATTGTCGATTGAAGATTGAAGATTTGTGGAATCCTACCCGTCGCGAGCCTTCCTGCGAGAACCTCGAGGTCTCATGACAGGGTCGAAAGACCGATTTTAATATGAACCGGCGTTTTCATCGGCAACTCGCAGAATTCCTGAACGTTTTTTTGACACCCGCTTTGTACGCCAAAAAACTAAAATCAAGGAGGTAGCATTTTGAATTTGGAGAAAAAAGCCGTTTGGGGCTGGGCCATGTACGACTGGGCCAACTCAGCCTATGTGACCACTGTTATGGCTGGCTTTTTTCCGGTCTTTTTTACAGAGTATTGGAGCTACGGAGCCGACGTCACGGTGACCACCGCCCGGCTCGGTTTCGCCAATTCAATCGCCAGTCTGGTCGTGGCTCTCATGGCACCTGTTCTAGGGGCTGTTGCCGATAAAGGATCCGCCAAGAAAAAATTTATGCTGCTCTTCGCCTACCTGGGTGTATTGATGTCGATCGGATTGTTTATGGTCCACAAAGGGCAATGGGCCATGGCTATTTTTGTATATGCCATGGGCATTATCGGCTTCTCAGGCGCCAATGTGTTCTATGATTCGCTGTTACCCACTGTGGCCGACGAGGATAATATTGATTATGTCTCCAGTTTGGGATTTTCGATGGGATACCTGGGCGGTGGATTGCTGTTTCTGGTCAATGTCCTGATGACACTGATGCCGGCAAAATTCGGTTTGCCGGATCTGGCGGCGGCCGTGAGGGTATCTTTTCTAACCGTGGCTGTATGGTGGGGATTGTTTACCATATTCACGATCGCCTGGGTCAAGGAGGCTAAAGGTGCCTCGCCCCCGGCCGCGGGTGAGACGGTTGTAAGGGCCGGTTTTCGCCAACTGATCGGAACATTTAAAAAATTGCGGCATATGAAAGTTGTCTTATTGTTTCTCCTGGCCTACTGGTTTTATATTGACGGGGTGGACACCATCATTCGGATGGCCGTCAATTATGGGCTTTCACTGGGATTTGAATCCTCCGATTTAATCGTAGCGCTCTTAATCGTTCAGTTCGTCGGATTTCCGGCGGCTCTGGCATATGGCAAGCTGGGGCAGAAATGGGGCGTGCGCAAGGCTATTTATCTGGGTATCGCAATCTATATGGCGGTTACGGTTTATGGTACCATGATGACCCAAAAGCATGAGTTTTATATTCTAGCCGTGGTGATCGGACTGGTGCAAGGAGGTATTCAGGCCCTCAGCCGTTCCTATTACTCCCGTCTGATACCCAAAGATAAGGCAGCCGAATTTTACGGTTTTTACAATATGCTGGGTAAATTCGCCGTCATCATGGGACCGGCCTTGATGGCGATTGTCGGTTTGATTGCCCGCCGCATAATGATGCCGCCATCCCCCACCGCAGAACAACTCATCGCCATCGGTCAGACAGCTTCGCGCTGGAGTATCGGGTCCATCTTGATTCTTTTTATCATCGGAGCGGTGCTCTTTTACTTTGTAGATGAAGGAAAGGGACGCGCGCAAGCGCAATACCTATCGGAATATTAAAACGCAAAATCGGCCTCTGGCATAAATATGGCCGACCAGGCTCATAATTGGACTCTTTCTGATAGTGTTTTTTAAAAGCGAATATCGAATAATGAATGTCGAATGTCGAATGTCGAAGGAATGTATTCTGTCTATTTTTAAAAATGACTGAGCGCAGCGATTCCACCCTTCGATATTCGATATTCTGCGGTTCTGCGGTTCTGCGGTTCACTTTTTTTACCGGCATTACGCTCAGTCTCCATAATCCGTGATGTGTTCGGCAGGCTTTTCATCGTCACAGTACATAAAGTGCTTTTTCGTGTTATTCGAATACTGACCGGGCGTTGGAGATATTGCCGGCAAACAGGTTTGGCTCCTGCCCCGCTTTTACCTTGGCTGCACATCTTCAAAACCCAATAAAATTAATGTTTTTTTTAAAACTGCCGATATAGAATGATTAGCAGCTTTAAAAACTTCATTGAATAAGGTAAAGGAAAAAACCATGAGCCAAAGTTCATATTTAAGAGTGTGCAAATCCTGTGGTGCGGATTTTGCCAAATCAGTGAAAGCGTGTCCGCATTGCGGCAAAAAGATACAATCCGGCATGCCATTGATTTTAATCATCGGCATCGGGTGTTTAGCCTTGGTCGCAACATTGGCAATTCCGATCAAAAGTGTTCAATCTGATGATATGAAAATGATCGCAACCGCCACTGTTGATCAGGTTAATGCCGCCGAATTAGCCACCGTATTGAACAACAAAAAATCTCATAATGATCCCATTGCCCAGAATAGGGTCAAAGAGGTCACGGGTAAGATTGTCCAATGGGATCTGGAAGTTTTTGTCTGCACAAAATCGGCCGATGTTTATCTGACGGTCACCAAACCGACTGCCGGCGCCCCCGGAACCCTGTTGAAGGTGTATCCCCTCAATGATCAACAAAAAAAATACCTGGCGACGATCAAAGCGGGAAACAGAATTACCGTAAAAGGAAAAATTTCAGGAATCCAACAGGGAAGAATTAAAATTGATCCGGCATTGATAATTTAACATCCCGGACATTCTACAACTAGATTGGGACCGTGATGCTGTTTACGGCCATCTGCTTGCATGAGCCGGATGGAATGGTGGAACGTTGGATTAATGGGCATGGTAAGCGGATGAATATATTTTGATGTTACAACGGGCGGATTAATTTGCTGTATCGATGATCTGCCGCACAATCGCCTGGAGTTCCGCCGCATTATTTGAGAAGATCCACTCCACACCGCGGTTGATTTCTCTGAACAGGCAGTTTTTGGACCGGGGATAGCCGGTCCCCACTTTTTGACCACTGTCGCGGTGCCTCGATAATATCGAATTATTCAGTAAAAAATAGTGTCCTGCAAGACCCCTCATTTCACGCTCCAGGGCAAGGTTACTGAAGCGGGATACGTTCCACCTGGCAATCGGCATAAAGGTTGAAGCCGGCACGAAAGTGATCAGATCAAACATTTCCGGTACAAGGCACATCAGATGATAGTCAGACCGTGGTTTAAGATTAGCAAAGCAATCCTGTAAAATCCGATTTTGCCGTTGGGGATCGGGATAGGTTTCGGCTTTAATCTCCACCATCAAATGTAATTTCCGGCCATAATTTTGAAACACCTCCGAAAGCACTGGGACTTGAGGGCACTGAGCCCTCAACAGGTCCAGTTTGACCTCTCCCACTTTAAGATCGACATTAAAAACTCGATTAAGATCCGGATCATGAATCACGACCGGGTGAAGGTCTTTTGTCCAGCGAATATCAAATTCAAGTCCCCAAACCCCCGCATCACAGGCTTGGTCAAAAGCTGCCAGCGTGTTCTCAAAAACAGTTTGATTGTCATATTCACCCCGATGGGATATTATTTTACAATGCTTGAGGCGTTCGGTGCCGGGAAACGGTTGAGGCCATAGCGCATAAATGCCATCGAGTATCCGCTCCAATCCATTTTCAATATAAGAAAAGAATTCCATTTTTATTCCAAATCGTTTAGGATCACCACGTGATTGAATATTTTCGATTGAAGATTGAATATCTAAGGTCCGCCTGCGTCGAATCAATTATAATTTGCCAGTGATCTATTCTCCGCAGGCGGATTGGAGTTAATACTTAAAGTCACATTATACACTCAAAGCACAATATGGCAATCAAGAAGAAATAAAGTTCGAAACGTTCCGATTCGCGTTTTCGTAGTGAAATATTTTTTATAATTCCAATGAATATACATTTAAGACATTAAATGTCATGACAAAGAAAAAATCAGAAAACACCGTATGGCAAAAACAGGTGGTTGATCCCCAAAAAGTCATCGACATGATTGAACCGGGGATGAGCGTATATTTGGGAACCGGTGTTGGAGAGCCCCGCACCCTGGTAAAGCACCTGATGGCCGCGGAAGGTGCAAATCTAAAAGATCTGGAGCTTATTCAGCTGGTCAGTCTGGCGGATGCAATATCGCTGAAAGCACTCCAAACAAATACCTATCGCCTGAAAACCTTCTATTCCGGGTATGTCGCCGGCGAGGCCATTACCGCCGGAATGGTGGATCTTATTCCCAGCAGTTTCTCAAAAATTCCTGGTTTGATAGAGTCCGGACGTATCCCGATCGATATCGCTTTTGTGCAGATTACCCCTCCCAACGAAGCCGGATATTGCAGTCTCGGCGTAGCGGTGGATGTGGCCCGACAAGCGATGGAAAAAGCTACGCTGATAGTCGGCGAGATAAATACGCAAATCCCCTTGACGCTCGGCGATACCTTTGTTCCGATTTCCGATTTCGATCTGCTTATCCGTTCCACCGAACCGCCGATTTATTTTAGGCGATGGCCCCTGGAAGATATTTTCGATCAGGTCGCAGCCAACGTCGCCTCGGTTATCGAAGACGGCAGCTGTATTGCCTTTACTATCGGACCACTGTTCGAAGCACTCAGCCGGCACCTGATGCACAAGCACAATTTAGGTATTCACACGCCTTTTTTCACGGATCCGTTGATGGATCTGGTAAAAAGCGGTGCGGTGACAAACCGGCATAAGGAAATCTTTCGAGGCAAATCACTCACATCCTATGCTTTTGGTACACCTGAACTGATGACCTGGTTAAACCGGAACCCGCTGGTGGAATTTCAGGGAATCGACAAAGTATTCAACCCGGCCCAAATCGGCCTAAACCCTCGTTTTGCAGCGGTAATGCCGGCGCGTAAAGTCGATATTTCCGGCCGCATCGCCTTGCATTTCGGCAAAGGCACCGTAACTACCGGTCCCGGGGATGTGGTGGACCTGTTTCATGGGGCCGGTTTATCCACAGGCGGAATTACAATATTTGCGCTGCCCAGTCGCAACCGTAATCAGGAGCCCAACATCCGGATTTCAATTGAAGATTATCCCAATCAGTTTAGTATTCGAGAATCTGTGGATATGGTGATCACCGAATACGGGATAGCCAGCCTGAATGGCCGTACCGTGCGCGAACGGGCCCAGGCAATGATCGAAATTGCCCACCCTGACGACCGCCGCCAGCTTGTAGAGCAGGCCAAAGCCCGCAAGATTCTTTATCCCGATCAAATTTTCATCGAAGAATCTGCCCATCTGTACCCGGCCGAAATTAAATCCCAACATAGGTTTAAGCAGGGGTTCAAGGTCCGATTCAGGGCGATAAAGCCCTCGGATGAAGAAGAGATGCGTCGTCTTTTTTACCGTTTTTCCGATCAATCCGTGTATTATCGATACTTTGCGCCGATTAAAGTAATGCCCCACTCCAAAATTCAGGAGTACGTGAATGTGGACTTCAGCCAGGTTTTGTCAATCGTCGGTCTGGTGGGCGATTCCGGGCAGGGGCATATAATCGCTGAAGCGCGTTTCATCAAGGATCAGCGCCGCCCCTGCGCTGATGTTGCCTTTGTGGTTGATGAGCAATATCAAGGATTGGGGGTTGCATCCTATTTGTATAAAATGCTGCTACGATGCACCAAAGATCGGGGCATCCAGGGCTTTACGGCCGATATCCTGGCATCCAATAAGGCGATGATGAACGTCTTTGAGAAGGGAGGGGAAATGATAAAGGCTAAGCTGGAATACGGCGTTTATCACCTTGAGATCCCATTTTCGTTTGAAGCATCATCGCAAGAGGATCAGCGGGTATAAAAAGAAAACGAATCCATTATGAAAACATTGAACCGTATTGTTCAAAAAGTCCAAATCAACATTCCGTTTACGATGTTATATGAATCCTATCTGGAAAAATTCATCGATTACGGCCTAAATCCGGAAATCGGTCTGGATGCCGCCGCATTGGATCGTTTTTCTCTGGCAGATTTCAGCGGCATCGCCGAAGAACTCCATAAAAACTCGAGAACAGTGACCCTTCACGGACCCTTTATAGATCTCAGCGCAGGGTCTCCAGATCCGGCCGTGCGCAGGATAACCCACCAGCGCCTGGAACAACTGCTTGAACTGGTCCCACTATTTAACCCCCTATCGGTGGTCTGCCACGCCGGTTATGATGCAAAGCGCCATGGGTATTTCAAAGAAACCTGGGCCGAAAACAGTATCGAGCTTTGGTGCTGGATGGCGGATCGCGTCGCAGAGTATGGCGCGCGATTGATGCTGGAGAACGTTTACGAGGATGGTCCGGATGACATCCAATTCCTCTTTGAAAACCAAAAAAATCCAAAGATTGGATTTTGCCTGGACACCGGGCATTCAACCGCTTTCGGGCAAGCCGATCTCAAGGTATGGTTGAACACACTGGGACCATACCTTGGGCAACTTCATCTGCACGATAATCTTGGAAATGACGATGAACATCTGGCTATCGGAAGCGGAGTGATTGATTTTAGTAAATTATTCAAATTCTTTAAAAAATATAAAAATATTTTCCCTATTGTTACCCTTGAGCCTCATGCGGAAAAAGACCTCTGGCCCAGTTTGGAGTATCTCGACCAAGTGTGGCCCTGGTGACAATAGGGAAAAGCGAATCACGCTGCAGACCTGATATATTGACCCCAGAACCTGGCAAAAGCGAACTGCAGAATTTCGAAGGGTGGTTTCGCTCCCGGCCTGCGTAGCCTCTTCAGCGGAGTGGGCCTGCTCAGTATTTTTTATAATCGATCGTTCGACCCGGTCATTTGACCTGAGGCTCACGACGGGCAGAATACCTTCCTTCGACAATCGATAATTGATATTCTTTTTTTAGGCCTCCCTTATCTCCCCATCCATAATAAAAATACCAGGAATTTGTTCAGGCTTTGATGCAAGGACGCCAATATTTAGTTAAGCTTAACCTTTGTGCGCTTTGCGGTTTGGCGAGAATATTTTTTATCTAAAATGCAAAAATTTATATTTTAGATTCAAAAAATCGCGGATCGGCCAAATTTCGGTCGCCAGATTATGTAATATTAGGATTCAGATCAGGGCGGGGGAAAAATATATGGATTAATGACCTCTTCTTGTTAAAGCCTGCAGGAAAATGACCGATATAAACCTTGTATCGTTGTGTAATTGTATCAACCATCAACTCGCTTTCAGGTAAACCATGACAGTAATCAATCAGGAAGATAAAAAAACTGCCAATACCATCGCGGATGTTCCACTTGAAGCTAAAACAATGATCCTGACCCAGACCAAGGAGAAAATTATTGGACCGCGACTGGTTTGCACAACTGCAGGCGGTGAAAGTAAAATCTACCCTATTAAAGAATCAAAACTTGTCATCGGTCGATCGGTCGAAGCGGATCTCAGTCTTCTGGATCCATTGGTTTCTCGTAAACATTGCGTTATTGAAAAACGCGACAATACTTTTATTGTTAGAAATGTCAGCACTACCAATCCGCTGTTACTAAATGATAAATCAATAGCCGAAAAACGACTTTTCACCGGAGATCAGCTTAAGATCGGCTCTGCCACTCTGGCATATATTTCCGATCGCCCGGAGGATGTTAAAAATATTGACACAAAAATGCTTAACCCAAAAAAGCAATCGGGCTTGGGTTTTTGGATTGCTGTTTTTCTGTTGCTTATTTTTACGACCTATTATGGTTACTTTCAGGCGTATACTCCTTTAAAAGTCAAATGGGCTTTAAAATCCGTATCCAAACAGATCAAGGCTGAGAAATACCTATCGGCCCAGAATACGCTCAAACATCTGCTGGATCTGGATCTGCCCCTGGAGCAGTCCCATCAAGCCATGGAATTATTCGCTCAAACGGCCCTGGCGATCACCGAGCAAAAATCCCAGCAGGAAGATCTGGAATCTGCCATGGAATATTTAAAATCATACCTGGCAGAATACGGAGCCGGCAGTGAAGCAGAAATTTTGTGGGACCGGCTGGATTATTATCGACTGAGTTTGGCACAACGCCTGGAAAACGCCAAAAAATTCCAACCGGCCTTAAGGCAATATGCCGCTATCAAAGAGGAAAGCATCTATTTTGATGAAGCGCACAAAGCCATACGCCGGATATGGCTGGCTCATCAACAGCAGACGCGCGAAGAACAGACACTGGCTCAGATTTTAAAGGAAGCCGACGCCCACTTTAAAGCCCAGCAATACCTCAAGCCGGTCAACCAAAATGCCTATGTCCTGTATCGAGCCGTCCTTTCACTGGAACCCAAGCATAAACTGGCCCTTACACGAATTGATGAGATGAAGGCTTTTTACCGTGAAAATGGCGAAAAATATTATGATCAGAAAAAATGGTCTAAAGCCATATCCTATTTTGAACGCTATTACCTGATCGATACGGACACCAAAGAAATAAACAATAAAATGAAAATCTGCCGTGAAAAATTGTCCATCGCCCGGCAGAAATCATTCAAAACCAAATACGCGAAAAGCTCCTTAAAGAAAAAATCGAGGGGAAAAAACCGAAGCAATCAAACCCAGGCCGAAAAGAAAGAGGAGATCAAGCGCTTGTTAGAGGAGTCTGGTACCGAAAGCTCCTGGATCATGCAATATCTTTTCGAAGACCAGAAGGGTAATGAAGACTCTGATAAGCCCTGGTAATATATCACCTTAGCTGTAATTTTTTTGAATATGATGGTTAAAAAACTGTATTGGGAAATTTTCAGTTCTCCGTACCAGGCCGACAGGTATCGTAAGATGAATGGCAAAAAAATAGCCCAAATGATAAAAATTTGTTTTAAAAAACCGATTAAATCTTTTTTTATCTTTGCGTTGGTTCTCACTATCCCGGCTTTGAACACATCCTGTGCGCTTCGAATGTTTCAACCGCCCCCGGAACCAGCCATCCTGCAGGAGGAACAGCTTCCCTCCAAAGTCGCTATACTGCCATTTGTCAACCGTACATCCAATCCGGAAGCCGGAGTGCTTGTACGCAGGATGTTCTATAATTTTTTCAGTTCATTGAACTACCGGGATCTCGAACCTTTTGTGATTGATGAAAATCTCAGGATCAATGATTTGTATACCGATGTGACTGCCGGTAAAAATGTTTCTCCCCGTCAACTGGGCCAACTGCTGGGGGTTGATGCTGTTATATATGGTGATGTTGTCAGCCTTGGCAAAATATTTGCGTTGGTATATTCCGACAATCAGGCCGGACTCAATGCTCGGATGGTAAGCTGCGCAACAGGTCAGACCATCTGGAAACTCGAACACACCATCCATATCGAAGAAGGTGAAGTACCGATAAGTCCTATCGGATTGGCCACAGCAGTATTTAAAACCGCCCTCAGCCACACCCAGGCCAACCACATGAAGGCCGCATCCGAATTATGTATGGAGATGGTCGCCACCATACCCAATCCGCCCGGTGTGAGCGAACCGCCCCCCAGGATCCAGGCCCTGGTACACAATGGCGCCGGCAGACTGCTGGTACCGGGTGATTATTTAAAAGTCGCGCTGATCGGTGATAAAAAGCAGATCGCCAGTTGGAGCCTACCACCGCTGATCAATAACCTCCCGCTGACGGAGAAAGAGCCTGGCGTTTACATTGGCGCTTACCGCATCAAACAAAAAGATCGTTTGGCCCACGGTCGGCTGATGGGATTTCTCAATGGCAAAACCGGTGTCGGCAGCCAGTGGATGGATACGCTAGGTCCAATCAAAATCGGTAATCCCACGGTGCTGCCGTCCGTCATAGCCAAAGACTATGTATTGAGCCTTGATAAAAGCCCTTACCTGGTAAAGGATGCCCTGGTGGTCAAACCGGGCGCCAAGCTCACCATGGAACCGGGAACGGTGATCTGGTTTCGCAGCCTGGGGATAATTGTCAAAGGGGAGCTTCAAATTCTGGGCACCGAAGATAATCCGGTTCGCCTTTCGAGTCTGGGGCGGTCCACCTGGAAAGGCGTTTTTTTGGACCACAGCTTTGGCGAAAATAAACTTAGCTATTGTGCAATATCAGGTGCTGAATTCGGCTTCAGGGCGTCTAATTCCAAGGTTTCGATTCAAAACAGCCAATTCCAGGACAATGTCTGGGGAATCGTGATGGAAGAAAGCAGTGCTGAAATATCGGGCAGCCTCATCCGGACATCGCAAAAATCAGGTATAGCTGCCCGCCAGGCGCGTATTCTGGTGAATAATTCGGTTATTACCGAAAACAGTTCCGGAGGGTTTTTACTGGAAAACAGCCGGGCCCAAATAGTACAAAATAATATTTTGAACAATGGCGGCTGGGAAATGAAAGTGATAGACGACAAAGGCCAGGTTCAAGCCGTTCAAAACTGGTGGGGCACCGACGATCCGATCAAAAATGAAATTATCGGCCCGGTTGCCGTCAAACCGATTCTAACAACACCGATTGAATTCAATATCATAGAATGAGGGGCTAACAATTGAAGATTTATGGAATTCCGTCGATATAAGAAAGATATACGATCAGTGACCAAGTTCAGTGACCGATAAAATGGTTTTCAGCCTTAATTATTCAATCTTCAATATCCATTTCTCAAATCCTTTCCTCCAACCACTGCTCCAGGTCATTGAGCACCTTTTCTCTTTGAGCTTCCACTTCGTTGTATATTTCATGATAACACCCCTCATAAACCTGCAGGGTTTTATCCGGTATTTCCAGTTTTTCAAAGAACTGTCCGGCTGTCCTGGCATTGACCAAATGATCATCACCGGCTACCTGCATCAATATTGGAACGCTAAGAGAAGCAAATTGCCGATTGACCGTTTCCATGGCTGCCATTAATTCCGTAAAGAAGCGGGCGCTGGCCCGATCATGCACCAGAGGATCGTTTTTATAAGCGCTGACGACATCCTGATCGTGACTGATTTTGCTGGCATCCAATTCATTGCCCAAAGTCAGACTCGGCCATAGGCAGGACATGAATGTGCCCAATATCTTCTTTGCGGCCGGTACTTCGATGACCATGCCCAGGGCAGGTGATGACGCCACAACCCCGTCGATAAGTTCTGAAAACCGCTGGGCATAATATATGGCAATCAAACCGCCCATGCTGTGTCCCAGCAAAAAGCAATTCTGATCGCCGGCCATACCGTCCCTGGCCAGTTTAAGCATTGATTTCAGATCAGTAAGATACTGCATAAAATTTAGAACGTGGCCGCGTTTGCCTTCGCTTTGACCGTGGCCCCGATGATCCGGCGCCCAGACGCTGATCCCTCTGGCAAGCATACGCTCAATAACATAGCCATAGCGACCGGAGTGCTCACCCAGGCCATGGGCGATCACCAACCGCGCCTTTTCGGATTCAGCCGGGTAATGGCGATAGAATATTTTGACACCGTCGGACCCTGCAAACGTGCCGGTTTTTTCTGGCAATGTACTCATAAGCCCTCCTCCATCTGGTAAATTGATAGGTACCGAAACCGTGAATAATGTAAGTATCACCTCGTAGGAGTGGATTTTAGCTGCGATTGGCAATCATTCAAAACCTAAATCGAGGTTTCGTTCACCATGCCCGGTTTAAAAAGCGAACCGCAGAATATCGAATATCGAACCGTAGAAGGTCAAAGGGTGGTTTCGCTTGGCTCCGTCCTTTTTATAAAATAGACCGTTCGACACAAAGGCTCACGACAGGCAGAATACATTCCTTCGACATTCGATGTTCAGCATTCGATATTCGATATTTATCCGCCTCGGGTGGATTCGCCTTTTTATAAACTCCGCAAGACAGGGTCTTTTTTTCGATTAGACTGGCCGCTTTTCAGGCCAGCGGCAGCGCTGACACCTGCCTGCCTTCCATAGCCTGGAAGGCGAAGGGGGGACACCTGATACCTTAAATCAGGCCTTTGCCAACATTTCCGACTTCCGCATTCCGCATTCCGCTACTCCTTGATTTTATCTACATCTTATTATATTTTCCCATAAAAGTCGCAGCCTGGGTATCATCCCCCAGAGCCTCATAGCAGCGGGCTGCAAATTGCACCGCATCTTTTTCATCCGGAAATTCAAGAAACCGGGCCAGGGCTTGATCGTAATCTGCCAGATTCATCAGGCCGACTCCCAGGCAAATGTTTAGTCGGGCATCATTTGGAAAATGGGCAAGGCCATGTGAAAGAATATCAATGGCGTCTTGCGGCGCGCCTCGTTTTTGATTGTGGATACCCAGGCCCAGGTAAGCTTCGGCGTTCGGATAATAGTTCAATGACAGTCGGTACAATTTTTCGACAAGCCGGTCTTTGTTCTCTATTACATCATTGGCGGAATAATCGCCATGATCAAATGTCATGGCAAGGCGGGCGTAAAACCTTGAGTGCTGCGGATAAAGATCTTCGCTATCAATTAACCGGATCGTCTCAACAAATCCAGGCAGGTTTTTATAAAAACTCGATCTTAGCTTTTGGCCGAACGCCAATATCATCTCCCGGGTTAGATCCGGATCGGTCTCAAAATACATGATATCCTCGATGCGGTTTAACCAGATATCATCGGTGGCATTTAAGCGTTGTTTGAAATCCTCATAGAGCGCAGTTCCCGGGAATATGTCAAGGATATAAAAAATGGCGCTCAACGGTTTTATCGTGTTGATCAGGTCAATCGTTTCCTGGATGGTTTGCCGGCTTTCCTGCGGAGCACCGTAAATAAAATAAGCCCGCGCCATGATACCGTATTTTCGGGTTAAAGCAAAAGCAGACTGGATCTTTTCGGATGAAATGTTTTTGAGTAAAAATTTTCTTATTTTCTCAGAACCGCTTTCGACGCCGTAGCTGATTTGAATACAACCGGCTTTTCTCATCCAATAAAGGACTTGCTCGCTGACATGATCCACCCGGGATATGGCATTCCAGGCAATATCCAGCTTTTTTTCAATGATCTTGCGGCAAATTTCGATAACACGTCGTTTATGGGCGGTGAAGGTGTCATCTGAAAAATAAAAAAAATGAATGCCCTTATGGAATAAGCGCTCGAGTTGACCAACAAAGTAGTCAGCGGAGTGGAACCGGACTTTGCGTCCCCAAAAGCGGGGGGAACCACAGAAATTACAATTCCCGCCGCAACCACGGGTCAAAGCAAGATGCTGGAAGTCAAAGTATTTCGCCGGATCGGGCAAATCATCCAGCCTTTCGATTGGATCAGCCTCCGGTGTCCGGATCGGTTTGCCGTTTTTCCTGAAGGCAACTCCTTTTATTTTCTCGATGGCCTGGGGACGGTTCGTCTCCAGGCACCGGATCAGCTTTAAAAAAGTGTGTTCCCCTTCACCAATCACAACAAAGTCAACTTCTTGAAAATGGGTTAAAAAATGTTCCCATAAGAAAGTGGCCCCGATGCCGCCAAACACGATCTTTACCTGCGGATTGATCTGCCTGGCGATCCGGGCAATTTCGATTCCCCCCCAACGATTGGCAGTCAGGATGGAAAAGCCGATAATATCCGGTTTTTTCTCTTCCAGTGCTTGCCTGATTTTATGGGGCGTCGCATTGATGTTGTGCCAGTTTAAAATCTCCACATCATATCGATTATCCTTTAAAACAGCTGCCACATAATACACTCCCAGCGGCACAGGGCGGACATCTTCAGTGGTATAGACCCGCGTATTCAGAAAATAGGGATATATCAGTAGCATTTTCATTTGAGAAAAATTTGACATTTGAACGGCTTTCTGTCAAGGATTCTGATGGCAAAAATTAGAAAGGACTATATTTAACATCGATGCAAAACCAGGCAATGCACATCAAAGCCGTTTTTTTCCACCTCGAAAGCACGCTGGTTAGACCGATCAAACTTGATATTCATCGATTTAAGGCATCGATTGGATGTCCGGCTAAAACAACCACCCCCGAATATTTGCAGAGCTTATCCAAAGCTCAGGATCAAATCCAGGCCCAGACCAGCCTGGATCGCCTCGAGCTTGAAGCGGCCGCTGATTCAAAATCTCCGCCCGGTACCGTGGAAATGTTACGGTACCTGGAATTGAAAGGCCTGCATCTGGCGGTATTCTCTCACGGCAGTCCGGCATTTGTTGATCATTTGCTGAAAAACTTAAACTGGGCCAGTGTGCGAAATTTCGATCCGGTCATCAGCCGACTGGAGTTCATGGCAACAACCCCGACCCCCGGAGTGGTTCAGTTGGCAACGCAGAAATTAAAATTAGCAGCGGATCAAATCCTGGTAGTAACGGCGGACTCAATAATACAACGGCAGGCACAAAACGCGGGGGCGGTGACCGTTTTTTTTGACCCTTCGGCCACGCCTGATATGGCAAAGGCTGAAGGCGCATATCAAATATCCCAGTTAGACCAGCTCAAAAAAATCGTGAGACAGGGCATCCCCCTGCCCGCCGGTAAACTGCCAAATGATTTATTGCGTGAATTTTTAGATCAGTTTGATTTTCATGATCCATCGATCCTTATAAATCCGGGGGTTGGTGAGGACACCGCCGCAATTGACGTTGAGTCCGAGGAAGTTCTGGTGCTCAAATCAGACCCCATCACTTTTGCGACGGATGCCATCGGACAGTATGCGGTATTGGTCAATGCCAATGACATTGCCACTTCAGGGGCAACACCCCGCTGGCTTCTAACCACGTTACTGTTCCCCTGCGGGGTCACCCCGTCTGAAATCCACAAGGTCATCAAAGAGCTTAAGGATTTTTGCCGGCGCTGGCAAATCACACTCTGCGGCGGACATACCGAAATAACCGATGCCGTGGTGCGGCCGGTGGTTACCGGTATGATGGCAGGAACCGTCGCCCGGCGTAATTTAATCGACAAACGTAATATGGCACCCGGAGATCGAGTGCTGTTGACCAAAGGTGTAGCGGTGGAAGGAACAGCCATTATTGCCAGGGAGTTTGGCGACCGTTTGGCAGAGCTCGGTCTGGCAGATTCCGAAATTGATAGATGCCGCCAATTTCTGGCCAACATCAGCATCATCACGGAGGCCCAATTAGCCGCTCAATCCAGAGCGACCAGCGCCATGCATGATGTCACCGAAGGCGGACTGGCCACGGCCCTTGAGGAACTGAGCATTGCAGGGGGACACCGTATCAAAATTGATATGGACGCGATTCCGGTGTTTGGCGAAACCCGGAAAATTTGCCGTCTGCTGCAAATTCAACCGCTGGGATTGATCGGCTCCGGCAGCCTTTTGATATGCTGCCGCGAAACCGGCTGTAAATCTCTGTTGCAGACTATTCGAAAAAGCGGCATTGAAATATCGTGCATTGGTGAAGTACTGGATAGCGGTCAGGGGATTAGCGCAGTCGAAAAAGGTCGGTCTATCGACTGGCCCCAATTCGAAGTGGATGAAATTACACGACTATTCTAAGAATTTTTGACGCCTCGTCCGAAAATATCAAATGCCAATTCCAAAGTCTGCTTGAGATAATCTTTTTCCTGGTTGATCAACCTTTTGGAGGTCAACCAGAGCACGACACCGGAAAACAGGGCCCAGAAAGTATCGGCCATGGCAACCGGATGACGGTCAACAAAAAGACCCTGCTCAACACCGTTTTGAAAAATTAGAGCGATTGAACCCAGCGACTTGCGGGATAAATCCTTGATCTCGGCCATCAACTGGGGCGACAGGTTCATTAACGTTTCGCTGGACTGCAAATGGAACATGTTGATGATAATCAGCGGGTCAAACTCATAGACGTCATACATCGCGTCCATCAAGGCCCTTAATTTTTCCTCCGGATTGGCGTCTTTTTCATCATTGACATGTTCAACCCGGATGAGCAGATATTGGAGTATTCTCAATGAAAGAGAGGCGTATAGTTCTTCTTTATTCTTAAAATACAGGTATAGGGTGCCGGGGCTGAGTTCCGCCTCCTGGGCGATATCTTCCATTGTCGCCTTGTTAAAACCTTTATCTGAAAAAACCCTTTTAGCGGCGACCATGATCTGCTGCCGCCGCCGCTCCTTTTCTCTCTCTTTGCGCTCTTGGATTCCCATTGCTCTGAAGCCCCCTGAATATGATTTATTTTTAATATAGACTTGTATTTTATTTGATTTATTTTTTCAAGAGAAATATTCAGTTTCTGATTTTAACTACAGTGCAGTGATTTATTGGATTGAAACAGATAATATGCTTTCAAAAAATTCGCAGTCAAGGCTTAGAGTGGATGTGGCCGGGATCCGTCTGCTAATCAAACAAGTTGGCTGAATAGGTGCTTGAGCTTTGGAATTTGATTGTCCTGTAAAACGTGCTAATGCAAATTGCCTAAAACAAACTGTGAAATTACTAAAATAGCTGCGGGGTTAGGAGATCAATATGTCCTGCAAAATCAGTCCAAGTGCCCAAAAAGTTCAGGACGCTTTAATTAAATACGGTGTATCGTGTCAGGTCGTCGAAATGCCGCAATCTACGCGCACCGCTGAGGATGCCGCCCGGGCTGTCGGGTGCCGGGTCGGCCGGATTGTCAAATCGCGGAAAGGTATAGGGCGCAAAGGGCCGGGTATAAGGTCATAAGAATTCGGAAGTCGGAATGCGGAAGTCGCAATTAAAAAATTGAAATCGGTGGAATTCCTTCCTTCGATCCGCCTTCCACCTTCTCACTTTCAAATTCAAATATTCCCCACTTCCGCATTCCGACTTCCGATTTCCAAAACATCTGTCCTCTGACATCTGTCTTCTGAATGCTAACCGATGGCGACTTGGAAAAGATCCTTTCTGGCACTCACATTCTGGATTGTCACCTGGATAAGATCCTCGGGTTTCAGTTCAAGGCCTCCGGATAGGGGAAGGTCGCATTCAACCATGTATTCGGTAAGCAGTATTTGGTAATTGTTTCTGCGTTTATTCAGAACAATAGCCTCTTCTTTGCGACCGACGTGCTGTTCGAGGTATTTTAACAGCCAGTAGCGATGCCGCCCATGTTGAATTTTGCCAACATTGCCCATCGGCATCTGCAGCAGTTGAATGAGCTGATCTATTTCCTCCGATGTGTAAGGTTGTTCAAGATCGAGTAGCGCCCTTATTTGGCGCTGTGTAATCAGATCAAAGTATTTTCGGATGGGAGAAGTTGCCGTCACATAGGCATCCAGCCCAAGGCCTGAATGCTTGCCAGACTTGTGGTCCAGCACAAAACGGCTTAAAAACCTTCGCTGCATCCAATTTTGGAACAAGGTGCCCTCTTCCCCCTTGTAAAGACGCTCCCGGGGATCCGGTTGAGACCTGAATATCGCCGGAATGCCGTTTTCGGCCAGAAATCTAGCCATCAGCCAGTTGGCTAAAATCATGATTTCAGAAACCAGCATCCGACCGGGGCTTTCGCGATTGATCTTATTCACGGATATGGATCGATCCTCTGCCAACCAGACATTAACTTCCGGCACCGAGATTTGAACCGCACCGCCATCCATTCTTCGCTGCCGAAATTTTTCTGCAATTTCACGCAGAACGATGACATCCTGGTTTTGGTCCGCTACCAGATTAACATCGTAATAGGTGAGTTGGTGTTTGACCTTGATTAAACTGGGCAGAATTTCATAATCAATAATTTCCTTCGAAGGACTCAAATTTACCATCGTGCTGATGGCCGGACGCAATTCTCCGGCCTTTAGACTGCAGAGCCCCTCGGCCAGGGCCGCGGGCAGCATGGATATCTTTCGATCGGGCATGTAAATGGAACTTCCGCGGGCAAGTGCCTCTTGATCAATGCTGTCGCCTTTGCTAACAAAATGACCCACATCAACAATATGAATACCCAGGCGATATTGCTCTGCCACTTTCTCGATGCTCAAAGCATCGTCAAAATCGAGGGTCGATTGACCGTCGATGGTTATCAGAGCCATTGATGTCAAATCCTGGCGCACTCCATCTGCCAGGAAGTCCTGACGAGACGTTACGAGATGTTCGGCACTTTGCAGGATCGTATCGTCAAATTCGGCGGTGATCTCAAGGCGCAGCAGATCTATATTTTCGTTCTCATCAAAAACTTTCAGCTTAACCAGAATCGGAAAAAGCCCGGTAGTCCATTCCAATCCTGATTTGTTGATCATTGCCCTGGCCAGGACATGGTCTTTGCTTTCGTTTTCAAACAGGTAATATGTTTTTAATATATTAATAAATTCCTGGATATCCTCCTCGTTCGCATCGATCGGAGGTGATGAACCATTTACCAGACTTTTCAACCAGGCCCCACCGAGCTCGACCATCCGGTTTTTACGTTCCTCCTCCTGCCGCTGAGCAGTCAGCCGTTCGACCTGCTGGGCTGAATTAGGAAAAAATTGGTCCAGGTTAAATTTGAAATACAGCTTGTCATCAAAAAACGCCCTGATGACCGCCGACTCCTGATCCCCGCCGGGACTGTCCGGAAAACAAAACTCGGTCATCGTCGCAAGATCAATCCACACCTGTTCTGTATTGAGAACCTCCCACAAGTCTTTAATATCCACTTGAGTGTGCAGCGCCTTGCGTTTACTGGCAACCTCCCGCAAGGCATCGACCATTCTGTCCCGGCCCATGGACAAATTAAGGCGTGTTTTATCCTTATGCAGCAGTCGGCCGACCGAAAGTTTGATCTCACGATTATTTTCAGTTAACAACCGCAGCCGTTGGTTTTTGACTTCCAGAACGACCGCACACAAGATTTTTTGGCGATCGATATATTCTACAATACTTCCTGATTCCATAGGACGTACAATAACAACCGGCCTGAATAAAGTCAATGATTCCAAAACGGTTACTATACGCTTATACCTTAAACCTATCCCTTATTTGCTTGCAGTTATAAATTACTGCCCTTATATTTAAGCATTCTAAATAGTTTAATTGAGAGACGATAAATATAACTTAATTGCGAGAAGCGTGCGGCCCGATAGCCGAAACTCGCAACATGCAACCCGTAACCCGCAACCCGTAACCCGATACCGGTGCCCAGTGACCAGATATCACCAGCCAAATACAGAAAACCAGAAATCAGTAATTTCCCTGATTAAACCCTACTTTGTTGAAAATCGTACCAAAATCCTGGCCGGGCTGCTCAGCCTGATCATCGTCGATGTGCTCCAACTCATCATTCCCCGTATCATCAAATGGACAGTCGATAATCTGACTGCCTTTGAAATAGATGTTTGGCGGCTGCTGTCTTACGCGCTGTACATGGTCGGCATCGCGGTATTTATCGGTATCTTTCGCTATATCTGGCGTCGTTGTCTCCTGGGCACGTCTCGCAGAGTCGAAGAGGGGTTGCGCAACACGCTGTTCAATCACCTGCAAAACCTATCCGCCTCCTATTTCGATGATGTCAAAACCGGCGATCTGATGGCCCATGCCACCAATGATATTCAACAAATCCGAATGGCCACCGGCATGGGGATGGTGGCGTTAAACGACGCAATCGTTCTGGGGTTGGCCGCCATCGGTTTTATGGCCTATATCAATATCAAATTGACGGCTTTTGTCCTCATTCCCATGCCGCTGATTGTCATCAGCACTCGCTTTTTCAGCAAGAAAATGCATCGACGGTATCAGGCGGTTCAGGCCGCTTTTTCCGAGCTCACCGAAGTGGTTCGGGAACGTTTCGTGGGAATTCGAATTATCAAGGCCCATCATCGCAAAACAGCAGAAGCCCTCAGAGTGGAATCCGTCTCAAGAGATTACATCAACAAAAATATCAGACTGGTCAAAATCATCGGCTCCTTTTTTCCCATGATGCTTCTTTTTTCAAATTTGAGTCTGGCGATTGTCCTTTACCTTGGCGGTCGCCAGACAATTCTGCAAACGATCACCCCGGGTGATTTTGTGGCCTTCATCAGTTATCTGGGATTGCTGACCTGGCCCATGATGGCGTTAGGCTGGGTAACCAACCTTATCCAAAGAGGTCGGGCGTCTCTGGACCGCATCAATAAAATTTTGCAAACTCTCCCTGAAATCCGAGACAGGCAAGATGCTCGTGATCTGGCTGGAGTTGACGGACACATTGTTTTTGAGAACGTTTCCTTCAGCTATGCTTCCAAAAGGGATGTCAACGGTGTCGCGACACTTAGCAATATTAGTTTGTCCATCAAACCCGGTCAGGTGCTGGGCATTATTGGTCCACCCGGCAGCGGTAAATCGACCCTTATCGGTCTGATTCCAAGACTCTATGACAATCAACGGGGTAAAATCCTGCTGGACGGAAATGATATTCGCACCTTGAAAATAAGCAATCTTAGGTCCCACATTGCCTTTATTCCCCAGGAACCGTTCCTGTTCGCCGGAACGATTCGCGACAATATTACTTTCGGCAACCAGGACATCAGCGATGAACGGCTTGAAAAAGCTGTCAAAGATGCATCCCTGTATGAAACGATCGATAGGTTTGCCGATGGCTATGAAACCGTGGTCGGAGAAAAAGGTATTATCCTTTCCGGTGGTCAAAAACAGCGCATCGCGCTGGCCCGCTGTCTATTGAAAGATGCCGGCATCCTGCTGCTGGATGATCCTATCAGCCAGGTGGATCTGGAAACCGGAACGGCCATCATCAGCACCATTAGAAAAATGGCGGGTTCCAAAACCATCGTGATTGTCTCCCACCGCCTTTCCGCTGTCAACTGGGCCGACTGTATCCTCTCCCTCGATCAGGGACGTATGGTGGAATCGGGCAATCACCGGCAGTTAATGGACGCCGACCATTATTATGCCAAGACTTTTCGTCTACAGGAAATCGAAGAGGAATTAGATGCAGCCTGACTATGGATATTTTGAGGAAAAAAAGCTGGGCAAACCCTATGATGTGAAGTTGCTAAAACGGCTTTATCCTTTTACCCGGCCTTACCGGATGCTGCTTTTTGGCTCCATCGCACTGGTCCTGTTAATCACCGTCCTGGACCTTGCCCTGCCCTATGTCACCAAGGTAGCGATTGACCGCTATATCGTACCGCAAATCGAACAGCAGCACGCGGTCACTAAAAAATCCGGCGATGGATCCCGCAGCCGGGTCATTCAGGTGGATTTGTCCAACCCGCGACATCAGGCCCTGGTAAATAAACACAGTGCGCTATTTGAAATTGAAGGCGAAACGGCCCGGATCGCATATAGCGCCCTTTCCCAATTGGATAGATCTGATCTGAGTATCCTGCGATACCATGATTTAACCGGGATAGCTGTACTGACGGCCGTTTTCGTGACCCTGGTGCTGGTCAACTTTATTTTGAGCTTCGTCCAAAGAATGATCATGGAATATACCGGCCACATGCTGATGCATGATTTGCGCATGAAGCTGTTTGTCCACATCCAGGATCTGGCTATCGCCTTTTTCACCCGCAACCCGGTGGGGCGGCTGGTCACCAGGGTGACCAATGACGTTCAGAACATGCATGAGCTGTTCACCTCGGTTATTTCAATGATTTTTAAAGATCTTTTCCTGCTTTGCGGCATTGCCGTTGTGATGCTGATCTTAAATTGGAAGCTGGCACTGATTTCCTTCATTGTTTTGCCCTTGGTAGTATATGCCTCATTGATTTTTTCGCGGCGTGCGCGAGATATTTTCCGGCAGCTGCGCATTAAAGTGGCCGAAATCAACACTCGCTTTTCGGAAACCATCGGCGGCATCCGGGTAATTCAATTGTTTCGTCAGGAAATTTCAAATTATCAAAAATTTAAAAAATTGAACCATGAAAACTATCTGGCCGGAATGAAGCAAATCCATGTGCTGGCCATATTTATGCCGTTAATCGAAGTTCTGGGGGTGGTGGCCGTTGCCCTGGTGATATTTTACGGCGGCGGCGGCGTGCTCAACAGCACGCTGAGCCTGGGGGCTCTGGTGGCCTTCATCTCTTACATCAGGATGTTTTTCAGACCCATCCGGGATCTGGCGGAAAAATATAACATCCTGCAAAATGCCATGGCATCCGCCGAACGAATCTTCTTGATCATGGACAGCCAGGACAGCCTGCCGCCACCGGCAACTCAAATAAGGCACAGTTCAGCGAACTTGCAGGACATTGAGCATGTTGAATTTGAAAAAGTTAGTTTCAGCTATGTCGCCGGCGAAACGATCCTGAAGGACATCACGTTCAGCATGCAGGCCGGAGAAACCGTGGCGGTGGTCGGACCCACCGGCGCCGGCAAAACATCGCTGATCAACCTGCTGCCCCGCTTTTACGATCCATCGTCCGGTCAGGTGCGGATCAACCACCACGACATCCGCAAGCTGGATCCTGCTTGGTTTCGATCGAAAATTGCGCTGGTCATGCAGGATCCCTTTTTATTTTCGGGCACGATTCGCGACAACATATTCCAGGGAGATCAGGTGCCGGGCAATGATCAGCAAAGATCTGTTATCGAAGCCTCCAATTGCCAATCCCTGATCGACCGGTTGCCACAGGGATTGGACACCATGCTGAGCGAAGGCGGCGCTTCCATATCAAGCGGTGAGCGTCAACTGATCTCAATAGCCAGAGCCTTTGCCCGAAACCCCCAGCTCATTTTATTTGATGAGGCCACCTCCTACATCGATTCTCCGACCGAGCTGCGCATCCAACAGGCCCTGGCAAAGCTGATGAAAAACAGAACCGCCTTGGTCGTGGCCCACCGGTTGTCGACGGTGCGCAATGCCGATCGAATCATCGTATTAAACCGTGGCCGGATTATAGAAACCGGCACCCATGGCGGACTGATGGATCAAAAAGGGTTTTATTTCAAACTGCATCATTTTCAACGGAATTTTCTTGCCAAACGATATTTCAGATGATAGGAGGCCTATAACCTGTCAGAAACTGATTTTGCAGATCAGGCCTGTCAAGATCACTGGTACACAATCAATATCGGAAACTGGAAATTGACAACTGTTGATTCACAATCATTAACGGAAAGGAGGATTTGACTATGCCTTATGATGCAGTAAAAATGGCAGACTGGCAAATTTCTGAAGCAGCTGAAAAAAACATGCCGACTCCCGAGGAGTGGCGCGACAAACTGGGACTGGAAAAAGATGAAATCCTTCCCATGGGCCGATTGGCCAAACTCGATTTTCTTAAAATCATCAACCGTCTTCAGGACAAACCGGACGGGAAATACATCGAAGTCACGGCCATCACCCCGACGCCACTGGGAGAGGGCAAGAGCACCACTTCCTGCGGCTTGATGGAAGGCCTCGGCAAACGAGGTAAGAACGTGGGTGGCGCGCTGCGCCAGCCTTCCGGCGGCCCCACCATGAATGTCAAGGGAACGGCAGCCGGCGGCGGCAACTCTCTGCTGATCCCCATGACCGAGTTTTCGCTGGGCTTGACCGGCGACATCAACGACATCATGAACTCCCACAACCTGGCCATGGTGGCCTTGACCTCGCGCATGCAGCATGAGCGCAACTATACTGATGAACAGTTGGACCGTTTGACCGGTATGCCGCGTTTGAACATCGACCCCACCCGGGTCGAGATGGGTTGGATCATTGACTACTGTGCCCAGGCCCTGCGCAACATCATCATTGGTATCGGCGGCCGCTTCGACGGCTTCACCATGCAGTCCAAATTCGGTATCGCGGTGGGCTCCGAGTGTATGGCCATCCTGTCGGTTATCCGCGACCTGGCCGATCTGAAAGAAAGGCTCAACAATATCACGGTGGCCTTTGACAAAAACGGCAAACCTGTCACGACGGGTGACCTGGAAGTCGGCAATGCCATGACCGCTTTTATGCGCAACACCATCAACCCCACGATGATGTGCACCGCCGAGTACAACCCCTGCATGGTGCATGCGGGACCGTTTGCCAACATCGCCGTCGGTCAGTCCTCGATTATTGCCGACCGTGTTGGATTGAAACTGTTCGACTATCATGTCACCGAATCCGGTTTTGGCGCCGATATCGGCTTCGAAAAATTCTGGAACGTCAAATCCCGCTTCAGCGGATTGAAACCCCACGTATCAGTTCTGACCACCACCATCCGCGCGCTCAAAAGCCACGGCGGCGGACCGAAAGTGACGCCGGGTATCGCCATGCCGGACGAGTACACCAAAGAGAACGTGGGAATGGTTGAAAAGGGCTGCGTAAACATGGTCCATCACATCAACACCATTCGCAAAGCCGGCATCAACCCGGTGGTCTGCATCAACCGCTTCTACACCGACACGGATGAAGAATGCAAAGTCGTCCGCAAGGCCGCCGAAGCGGCCGGTGCCCGCTGCGCCGAGTCCAAACACTGGGAACTAGGCGGTGAGGGTGCCCTGGAATTCGCCGATACCGTCGTCGAAGCGTGTGAAGCGGAAAACGACTTCAAATTCCTCTATCCGCTGGAGATGAAACTGCGCGACCGCGTCGACATCATCGCTAAAGAAGTCTACGGTGCGGACGGTGCGTCCTGGACCGCCGAAGCAGAAGCAAAGGCCAAGATGCTCGAAAACGATCCCAAGTACGACGACTTTGCCACCATGATGGTCAAAACCCATCTCAGTCTGAGCGCCGACCCGACACGCAAGGGTGCGCCCAAGGGTTGGACACTGCCCGTCAGGGACGTGCTGATATACTCCGGCGCCAAGTTCCTGTGCCCCTGCGCCGGCACCATCAGCCTGATGCCGGGCACAGGCTCAAATCCGGCTTTCCGCCGCGTTGACGTGGATGTCGAAACCGGACAGGTCAGTGGATTGTTCTAACATCCAAATGTGTAATTTAATTGGGGGCCGGATATATTGTCCGGTCCCCATTTTTTTTACGAAAACACAAATTACAAGCACCAAATTACAAATAGATCTCAAATCACAATATCCAATGATCAAAACAATATCGTGGGCTTCAATAGACTTCTCGTTATACAAAAAGTATCCTGGATTTTTTTTAATTTCGGTATACTTCATTTGAGTTCTAAGGCTCGTTTGGAATTTGTTTGAGATTTGTTATTTGTGATTTGTAATTTAAACTTTTACAATCCGATGTTGAATTCAGACTATTATGCGAGTTCTACTAATAAATCCCTACTACCCTATTTCCGAAACCCCTTCTCCTCCCCTGGGATTGGCCTATTTGGCATCGGCTCTATGCGAAGCCGGCATCGAGGTAAAAATTCTTGATCTGGTTGTTTATCCCTACAGCCAGACCATGCTGCAAAATGTGCTGGAAAAGTTTCAGCCTCAATTGGTCGGCTTAACCGCCGTCACGATGACCTTTGACAATGGAATGGGCGTCATCCGGGACATTAAGCGTCTGAATCCGGATATATTATCGGTTATGGGCGGCCCCCATGTGACTTTTTGTACCCGGGAAACGCTTAAAAAGCATTCGGAGTTGGATATGCTTGTACTGGGTGAAGGCGAGCGGACAATCGTCGATCTGTGCCGCGCAGTGGACACTGGCAGTGATTGGGACGGTGTCAATGGAATTGCCTACCGCAAGCATTCTGAAATCTGCCATACCGCACCTAGAGACCCCATCGCAGATCTGGATGAGCTGCCGGATCCGGCGCGCGGATTGCTGCCGCTGGGTCGCTACCGTGCGCTTGGAATGCCGATCAGCCTGACCACCAGCCGCGGATGCCCGTTTAAGTGTATATTCTGTGTGGGCCGTAAAATGGTGGGATCCAGGGTTCGCTATCGCAGCCCCGGCAATGTTGTCGATGAGTTGGAATATGTGAACTCTCTGAATTTTCATCAGATTAACATTGCCGATGATCTGTTTACCGCCAATCGAAAGCATTGTCTGGCCGTGTGCGACGAAATTGTCGACCGGCGACTGGAACTGAGGTGGACATCTTTTGCCCGGGTCGACACCGTTTCCGAAGAAATTTTGGCCAGAATGAAGGCTGCCGGTTGCAGCGCAGTCAGCTTCGGCATCGAATCGGGCAATCCGCAAATCCTGAAAACGATTAAAAAGGGCATCACCCGGGAACAGGTGGTTGAGGCGGTTGACATGTGCCGGCGCAGCGGGATTACCCCTCACGCATCCTTTATCCTCGGTTTACCGGGAGAAACCCGGCAAACCATCCGGCAGACCCTGGATTTTGGCGAACAATTAAAAGAGCTGGGCCTGTCATTCGGTTTTCATCTGCTCGCCCCCTTTCCCGGCACGGAAATACGCGAGAACAGCGATCAATACGGCATCAAGATCTTAACCGATGACTGGTCTGAATATCATGCAAATCGAGCAATTGTAGAAACGCCTGGGGTCGACCGGCAAACGCTGGATAAAATCGTGATCGGTTGGGAGGATGAGTACACCCTGCTGCTGGCGGATATCCAACAGCGCATGCTGAAAGAAGCTGCTTCAGCCCAGGAAGCAGACCAGGTAAACAATCTGGAGCGCATTGTCCTGGTGTATGATCTGATGATGAAAAACGTCATTGAGCAAAATGGATCCTGGCCACATGCTGGACAGCCGTTGAGCACGGAAGACACCCTTAAAATCCTTTCGGATAAAATCAGCACCGAATTAGAAGCAAGGCCGCAATTGATTCGGGATACCCTGATTCATGCGCTGCACCATGGGGATTTGATCTGTCAGGAGTCAGGCAACACGATTCGGTGGCAATGGGTGGACTATATTTGATTGAAGATTGTAAATTGTAAATTGAAGATTTAAGGTCCGCCGCCGGCGAATCAATTTAAAAAGACCTATCATAAAAAGGGCGGAGCAAAGCGACTTCCACAAATATTCATTCTTCAATCTTCAATATTCAATTAATATCCTACTGGATCATCAGGATATCAGCCAGTTTGTTAACCCCGGTCAGGGTCTCTTCGGCCAGTGACTCCAGATGAACGGGTTTAAATCCTAAACGCTCGGTTACCGAATTAGATGGCACCGTTTCAATTCCGTTGCCGCCCTTGCCAAAGCCGATCATCAACCCCAGAATATTGGCGACATGCACAATATCGCTGAAAGTGCAGTGGTTCTCACATGTTTCGGGATCGTGATGCCAGTTGACGGCATTGACCAACTCTTCGGGAAAGGACCAATTTTCCAAAATTCGAGCGCCGATATTAGCATGATCGGTTCCAAGCACGATAAATTCGGCAACCTCAAAAGCAATACCTTTGGAGACCATGGCTTCTATCTGCTGTATATCGTTCTGGACAAAGCCACCCAAAACCAGTTTTCCCACATCGTGCAAAAGTGCGGCCGTAAAAACTTCGTCGGCGCCGGGTATTTTCAATGCTTTCACCACCAACTCGGCCGCAACGGACACCGCCACCGAATGCCGCCAGAGCTCGCCGTGAGGCATGTCATAACCGGGCACCGGCTTTTTCATAACCGTACTCATGCACATGGTCATCACCAGCTGCAGCAGGCGTTTCCAGCCTAGCAGAACGACGGCCTGTTTCACCGAACTCACCTTGGAAGGGATCCCAAAATACGCAGAATTGGTCAGCTTCAAAATATTTGCAGTCAGCCCTGGATCATATTTTAAAACGTTTTCGATTTGGGTGGCTGAAGATTCCGGATCTTTAAGCATGGTAAGCAATTGTGCCGAGGTTGCCGGCATGCCTGGAAATGCTTTGACCTGGGCCATGATACGATCAATTTTTTCCTGTTTCACGCTCGCCTTCGCTCCCTGATAACGCAATTTGACTGAGGGCTAAAATTTTTAAAGTTTACACCATTATGTATCTCTAATCGGTCAAAAAGGAACAAAACTTAAGCATCAAATCCTTCCCCCGGCCTGTGGCAGGATACCAAAGTTAAATGTTGTGGGGATGTGAACCCCGCCCACAGGACCAGGTTTTCGATTTCGAATAAAAAAAGCAGAGCCGCTATGGCTCTGCCCTTGACACGATTAAAGATTCAGGATGGAAACAGATTATGGACGAGGAGGATAATACTCGAGTATTCTCTGGACGGAGGTCTCTATGACTTCATCCTTCTGGGCCGGGGTCATGTCGAAAAACAAATCGGCTCTGGCCTCCGCCCACCAGATTTCGTTATGGGATTCGGCATCATACATCGCCAGTTTAAGTCGGCCAACATCATAAACGGCATAGTCCATCATTACGGTCATATCAACTGCTTTATAGCCCCCGCCATACATGACGAGAAATATATCCGGATTATCGATCTTAACCTTCAAACCCAGGGCCTTTAATTTAGCATTGACGACCCTCTTAATCCGTATCTGATTGAATTCGTCTATTCGTGATGTTGCCGGCATCTTAACCCAATTATAAGTTTTTATTCGGTTAAAGTCGACATCCACATCATATTCGTAAGTCACATCATGATAGATGGGTTTATCCGGGGCGCTGCACGCCACGAATAAAGTGAATAAACAAATAAAGGCACCGGCATTCAATGCTTTCATGCAGAAAAACCTTTCTCGCAATATTTTGAGTTGCAAATTATTCCAAGGTGTTACCTATTATTATGCCTGTAAAGTGATGTAGAAGTCAAATTATTTTAAAGTATACATGCTGGCGGGGTGGCTTATTCTTTATGCGCCAGGTGTCGGGTTTTTCCTGACACCCGAAACCTGACACCTGAGACCTCTAAAATGCCCAAACACCCGGCAATATCGACAACAACATGTCGCTGCGACGCCGCTAAGGCACGATTAACGTTTTCACGACCGATGCCGCTCCGGCAGCACCGGAACGCTATCCCATTCCGAAGGCCAATTCTGTTTTGGATCCTCACCCAATTTACCCTTTAATTTCTGAAGCCCGGGTCTGGCAAATTTAGGATGTCCTTCTTTGAGGGTTCGGCCGTTAACCGCTGCTTCGCTGCGTAGTCGTTTTCCCACAGTTCTTTCCATCTGACGGCCCAGCCAAAGTACGCGATCGACATTATAGCCGTGCTCAATGCCCATCTCATCAATTTGAACCAGCAAATCTTCCAAACAGATCAGGCCGACATACCTCGGATCTTCATAATAATACGCCCCTGTGCCCGGTACCGGGCAATCATCCAGGAAGTTCGCCGGCTGACCACCCATGCCGCCGATGGTTGCCTCGAAATGCGTAATGCCCGCCTGCAATGCCGCCAGAACCGAAGCGGCGGCCACACGCTTGGTCTCGTGAAAATGGGCAATGTGCAGCGAGGTGTCGGGTATTTCATCCAGTATCATCGAAAAATATCGATACACATCCGGCGACGAAGCACTGCCGTCATGGTCAGCATGCTCAATGTCGGAAGCACCGATCTCCAGCCAGCGTTTGGTAAACTCCACAGCATCCTTAAGTTCTGTGGCTCCGGCAATGGGACTGCCCCAGATCGTGCTGACCGTGCCGCACATTTTGAGACCGGCATCCGTGCATTTTTTAATGCAACGTTCAGCTTCGGCCCAGTAGACCGGCAGCGTCGTGCCGGAATTGGCAAAATGGTGCTCCTCTTCCGTGGACACCATCATCAGGCAGCGGTCGGGACCAATCCCCTTTTCTTTGAGTTGGATCGCACGATCCACAGATTTTTCACGAATGGTCACGGCCGTAATACAGAGGTCATCGTAATTTATACCCTTCCTATCGCAGCGCTTTTTGAAGCGATCGCTGCGCAGGTGAGCCAGAATCTCTTCCGCATCGCTAAATTGCGGCATCAAATAGGGATTTCCAAGGTTGGTAACTTCTATGTTGCGGCAACCGGCAAAAATCAGTTCTTCGGCATAGAAAATTTTGGCCCTAGTTGAGATAAACTGTTCCAGGTGTTGAAAGCCATCTCGGACGGTAATATCACCGATGGTAACCTTTTCAGGCATTCGCGGAAAAATTTTTTTGTAATCATACTCTGTCATGATAACCTCCAGATAAAATTTTAACAATTACGTATTGAATACTCTAAAATAGATAGCATTCCTTAATTTTAGGCATTTGACCCTATTTGCCCTTGAACACCGGTTTTCTTTTTTCTTTGAAAGCCGCCAGACCTTCCAGGCGATCTTCGGTGGGGATACACACCCAATAGGCATTTGACTCGATGGCCAAACCGGTGTTAATATCAGTCTCGAAACCATGATTGATGGCGTATTTGGCCTGCTCAATCGCTATGGGACCGGTTGCGCAAATCATGGCGGCCATCTTTTTGCATTCATCGATCAAGTCCTGCGGCTCACAAATCTTGTTCACCAATCCAATGTCGAGCGCTTCCCGGGCATTAACCCGTCCACCGGTAAAGATGAGTTCTTTGGCTTTTCCTTTGCCCACCAGGCGCGGTAATCGCTGGGTGCCGCCGGCACCCGGTATGATCGCCAGTCGGGTTTCGGTAAGTCCCATGATGGCGCTGTTGGACGCGATCCGAATATCACCGGCCAGTGCCAGTTCTGTACCGCCTCCCAGCGCGATTCCATTCACGGCGACAATGACGGCTTTATTTAATTGTTCAATCGATGTGAAAAGATTTCGGATGGTAAAAATATATTCTTTGACCTTTTCGGGAGCCAGGGTGGCTCGCTCCTTCAGGTCGGCGCCGGCACAGAAGGCCTTTTCACCGGAGCCCGTAATTATTACGACCCGAACATCTGCTCTGAATCGAAAGGATTCGATCTGATCCCGCAGTGCATGCAACAGGGGAAAATTCAAAGAATTCATGAATTCCGGACGGTTAAGCGTTAACGTAACGACCCCGGCATCTTCTTCTACCAGCAATACACTATCACCCATGTGTTCCTCCCCGACTAGGCGCTTAATGACGCCGTATCGAAAATTGTTGTCGAACTTGATTGAGTATTTGGCTTAACGGTACTCGGTGAGCCGAATTCTTAATATGAGCGAGCGCTCGCTCATAATTCATTTTTTTACTTGAACATTTGGTATTTGTCAATACCTTTATTATTATTTATATGTCAAAAATATCCACTATAATAGATTGTTATTTTAGTAGGTTATATTATAAATAACTAAGTATTAGAATCGCTTGACAAGAAAAAGAAAAGCATGTTATTTAATATGAGTGAGCGCTCGCTCATAATTGCAATTTTATTATCCGGGTTAAAGCGTTACCATGCAAGAACTAATCAGAACCAAGGACATTCCGACCCAGGTAAAGGACCCTGATCTGGTTCAACGCAGACGCCGCCAGATCGCCGATGCTGCCGTTCAGCTTTTCATTGCACGGGGCTTCCATAAAACAACCACCCGTCAGATAGCCCGCGCATCCGGTATTTCCATCGGCTCCCTGTATGAATATTTCGCCTCCAAAGAAGATATCCTTTATATGGTGTGTGAATCAATTCATGCAGAAGTGGAACGCGGCGTCACCGAGGCCATGTCTCGAACAACAGCCGGCCATGCAGCCTTGGCCGGCGTAATCCGTGAATATTTCATGGTCTGTCACCGCATGAGTGACTTTATTTTACTGATTTACCAGGAGAGCCAGTCATTGCCGTCCCAGTGGCAGCAAAGAGTGCTTGAAAACGAGCTTCGCATCACCGGCCTGTTTGTCGAAGTGCTGGCCCGCCTTTCGGCTTCAGGCGAATTGCAGGGTCTTGAAGAGCAGGATATTGAACTTGCAGCTCACAACATTGTGGTTTTGGGGCATAAATGGACTTTCAGGCGCTGGTACCTGGCCCGCCACTACAGCCTGGAAGATTATATCCGCCTTCAAACCAAGTTCATCCTGAAAATGTGCGCCAAGTAGGGAAATGAATAATGACTAATGACAAATTAAGGTATTCTATCGTTTTAAATGGGAATTACAGCTATAAAAAGTCGGAGCGAAGCGACTTCATCAAATATTCATTAGTAAATTGTCATTAGTCATTTAATGAGGAGACAACATGGTTGAAGTTTACAAACCCAAAAATTTTATTCGAATTGTGACAGCGACATCCCTTTTTGATGGTCATGATGCCGCCATAAATATTATGCGGCGGATACTCCAGGACACAGGCGTTGAAGTTATTCATCTGGGGCACAACCGATCCGTCCAGGAAATCGTGGATGCTGCCATTGAAGAAGATGCTCAAGGCATTGCGGTGTCAAGCTACCAGGGTGGTCATATCGAATTTTTTAATTATCTGGTGGATCTATTAAGAGAACGAGAGGCACCCCATATCAAAATTTTCGGCGGCGGCGGCGGGGTCATCGTGCCGGAAGAAATCAATGAACTGGAGGCTTACGGGGTCACCAAGATTTATTCACCGGATGACGGTACGACAATGGGACTCCAGGGCATGATCAATCACATGGTTCAAAACATGGATTTTCCCACTGTAAAAGACGATTCATTTTCTTTTGACGGCCTGTCACCGCAAAACAAATTGGCCGTGGCCAATCTGATTTCAGCCGCCGAGTTGGCAAAGGTCCAGGGAGACGGCAACCTGGCAGCCCTGCGGTCCGAAATGGCTAACAGAATCGCAGACCGCCTGACCCCCATCATTGGTATTACCGGTACCGGGGGCGCAGGAAAATCGTCACTGACCGATGAAGTTATTTTGCGCATTCTGCATGATTTCAAGAACCTTCACGTAGCCGTCATCAGCTGCGATCCATCGCGACGCAAAACCGGCGGGGCCCTGTTGGGAGATCGCATCCGTATGAACGCCATCGGAAACCCGCGGGTGTATCTGCGGTCATTGGCCACCCGCCAATCCCAATCTGAAATCCCTGAAGTTCTGGCCGATGCCATCGCTGCCGTCAAGGCGGCCGGCTTTGATCTGATAATTGCCGAAACCGCTGGAATTGGGCAGGGGGACTCAAGGATCGTTGATCTGGTTGATGTCGCTGTCTACGTCATGACCAGCGAATTTGGTGCCGCATCCCAGCTTGAAAAAATCGATATGCTTGACTTTGCCGACCTGGTGGTGGTCAACAAGTATGAGAAACGAGGCGGCGAAGATGCCGTGCGCGATGTTCGCAAACAGGTGCAGCGCAACCGCAAAGCATTTGACCGCGATCCGGCTGAGATGCCGGTCTTCGGCACGATTGCTTCCAAGTTTAACGATGACGGGGTCAGCGCTCTTTACCATGCCATTCTGGATACCATTCAATCAAAAACCGGTGTAAAACTCAAGGCTCGGCTGCCTAAACCGGAGAACAATATTTCTTCGTCCAAAACGATCATTATCCCCCCCCAACGGACCCGCTACCTGAGCGAAATTGCCGATACGGTCAGGGGCTATCATCAGAAAACTGAAGATCAATCCCGCGCATTGCGTGATTTCTGGCATTTGAAAGAAACGGCCCACAGATTGAGCAGCGACAACCTTAAGGGCGATTCTCAACAAATACTTGATAGACTGAAAGAGGAGGTGCACAAAGCCAAGGCTGCTTTGGATCCGGATACGCTTGGCTGTCTGGATGAATGGCAGAATATCAAAGAAACTTACTCTCAAAAAGAACTGGTGTACCAGGTGCGCGAGCGGGAAATTCGAGTTCCGCTGCACATTGAATCTTTGTCACACTCACTGATACCCAAAATCGCCTTGCCCCGTTTTCAGGATCCCGGTGAACTCTACCGCTGGATGCGGCAAGAAAATGTGCCCGGTCGCTTTCCTTATACGGCCGGCGTCTTTCCCCTAAAGCGGGTGGATGAGGACCCGACGCGCATGTTTGCCGGCGAGGGTGACCCGGCCCGCACCAACCGCAGGTTTAAGATGCTGTCGGCCAATTACGAAGCCAAGCGCCTTTCGACCGCCTTTGATTCGGTAACCCTTTATGGATACGATCCGGACATTCGGCCGGATATATATGGCAAAGTGGGCACTTCGGGCGTCAGCATCTGCACCCTGGACGATATGAAAGTGCTCTATGACGGGTTTGAACTGTGTGCCCCCAGCACGTCGGTTTCCATGACCATCAACGGTCCGGCACCGATTATACTGGCCATGTTTCTGAACACCGCCATCGATCAGAAAATCGATCAGTTCAAAGCCGAAAACGGCCGGCAACCCACCGAGGAGCAGCACGCACTGATTCGAGCCGAGGTATTGTCCAATGTGCGCGGAACCGTGCAGGCCGACATCCTGAAAGAGGATCAGGGGCAAAACACCTGCATCTTTTCCATTGATTTTGCTCTGAAGATGATGGGCGATATCCAGCAGTACTTTATCGACAAAAATGTCCGCAATTTTTACTCGGTATCCATCTCCGGATATCACATTGCCGAGGCCGGGGCCAATCCCATCACCCAGCTGGCCCTTACCCTGGCCAACGGGTTTACCTACGTTGAATACTATCTGTCCCGCGGTATGCCGATTGACAGCTTTGGCCCGAATTTATCGTTTTTCTTTTCAAACGGCCTGGATCCTGAGTACAATGTTATCGGTCGCGTTGCACGGCGCATATGGTCCATCGCCCTGAGATCTAAATACGGCGGCGCTGACCGCTCTCAAATGTTAAAATATCATATTCAAACCTCCGGCCGATCGCTTCACAGCCAGGACATTCAATTCAACGACGTTCGCACTACGCTGCAGGCTTTATGCGCGATCTATGACAACTGCAACAGCCTGCATACCAACGCTTTTGACGAAGCCATTACAACACCGACCTCAGAGTCGGTCAGAAGAGCCCTGGCAATCCAGCTGATCATTAATCGTGAGTGGGGTCTGACAGCCAATGAAAATATGAACCAGGGCAGTTTCATTTTCGAACAATTGACGGATCTGGTGGAAGAAGCCGTGCTGATGGAGTTCGACCGCATCACCGAGCGCGGCGGTGTGCTGGGGGCGATGGAGACCGGCTATCAGCGCAGCAAGATCCAGGAAGAATCCATGTATTATGAAATGCGAAAGCACACCGGTCAGCTTCCCATCATCGGCGTCAACACCTTCCGCGATCCGGATGCCGATGACGAGCACCTGAGTGAGAGCATCGAACTGGCCCGCGCGACCGAAGCAGAAAAACAATCCCAGCTAACACGCCTGGCGGATTTTAAAAAGCATCACAAGCAGGAAGCGGCGGCAGCCCTGGAGCGTCTGCAGCGAGTTGCACTGTCCGGTGACAACATTTTTGCGGAACTGATGGACACCGTCCGGACCTGCAGCCTGGGACAAATTACGCAGGCGTTGTATGATGTGGGTGGAAAATTTAGGCGCAATATGTAAGCGTTTTAGATTGCGCGAGTCAATTTTCCGGTATCGGCAAACTTGACAATAATATTGACTTAGATCAATAAACCTCTTAACTACCATGTTTTGGTCATTGGATATTCGAATTTGTGATTTATTTGAGATTTGGTACTTGGGATTTATGATTTTAAATTCTGAAAGGAGACTCATCCTATGAGAGAAGCAGTGATAGTAAGTGCTGTGCGCACGCCGTTAGGCAGTTTCAACGGGTCGCTGGGTAAAATTGGTGCAACACAACTGGGGGCGATTGTTATTGAGGAAGCCGTCAAAAGGGCCGGTATCGAGAAAAGTGCCGTTAACGAAGCCATAATGGGTATCGTGCTTCCCTGCGGTTATGGCCAGAATCCGGCCAAACAGGCGGCGGTCAGGGCCCAGATGCCCTGGGAGGTGGAATGCATCACGGTCAATAAAGTTTGCGGATCCGCTTTAAAATCGGTGATGCTGGCAGCCCAGGCGATCCAGCTCGGGGATGCCGACGTGGTCGTCGCCGGGGGCATGGAAAATATGACCATGGCACCCTATTACCTGGAGAAGGCCCGTTTCGGATTTCGCATGGGAAGCGGCACGCTGCAGGATCACATGGTTCATGACGGGTTGTGGGATATTGTCAATGATTTTCATATGGGTATTTCCAATGATCTTTGCTCCGAAAAGTACGGTGTCAGCCGGGAGGATCAGGACCGGTATGCCGTAGAATCCTATCGCCGCACCCTGGAGTCGATCACTAGCGGTAGATTTGTAGATGAAATTGTACCGGTCTCAATCCCCCAGCGCAAGGGCGACCCGGTAGTTTTCAGCCAGGATGAATGCCCGCGGGAAACCAGCTATGAATTAATGGCCAAAATGAAACCGGCTTTTCAGAAAGACGGATTTGCCACGGCCGGCAATGCCTCGATCATCAGTGACGGGGCGGCGGCCGTTGTCGTGATGTCCCGCGACAAAGCCGAAGAAATGGGATGCAGCATCCTGGCAACCATCGGTGCCCAGGCCTCAGCCGGTTTGGATATGAAATATGTCCTGGTGGCACCGATTTTGGCGATTCCAAAATGCCTGGCAAAAGAAGGAATATCTATCGATGAGGTTGATCTATTCGAAAGTAATGAAGCTTTCAGTGGATCGACTGTGGCGGTTTTAAATGAGCTGAACCTGAATCCGGAAAAAGTCAATGTCAATGGCGGCAGTGTCGCTCTCGGTCATCCGATCGGCGCCAGCGGATGCCGGGTACTGGTGACCCTGATCCATGAAATGATCAAACAGGATAAAAAAACCGGCCTGGCCACACTCTGTCTGGGGGGTGGCGAAGCGGTGGCACTGGTGGTTAAAAGATAATACGGGTTGCGGGTTGCGGGTTGCGGGACGACGGAGCATAGCGCATAGCGCAAAGCGTAAAGAGTGTGCGCCGAGTTTAAAAGATAATCAGAGGTGGAGGATTTCGGGTGTCAGGTTTCAGGTGTCAGCGATGGTGAACCGCCTCAAAGGCCTGACACCTGAAACCTGAAACCTAATTACTTATTACTAGGAGGAAAAACGATGGAAGTAAAAACATTCGGTGTCATCGGAGCCGGTCAGATGGGCAATGGAATCACGCAGGTTGCCGCGATGAGCGGCCTGGATGTGATCATGAACGATATCAAGGCCGAGTTTGTCGAGCGCGGTCTGGCAACGATTACTAAAATCTTATCACGCAGCGTCGATAAAGGTAAAATGACCGGCGAGGAAAAAGACGCGGTTCTGGGAAGGATAAAAACCAGTGTCAGCCTGCAGGACCTGGCGACCGCTGATTTTGTCGTTGAAGCAGCCACCGAGAATGAAACCATCAAAAATCAAATTTTTAAGGACCTGGACGAAATTTGTCAGCCCGGTGTGATTTTATCGTCCAATACCTCTTCAATCCCCATCGGACGGATTGCCGCCCAAACCAAACGTCCCGCTAAGGTTATCGGGATGCATTTTATGAACCCCGTACCGGTCATGCGGCTGGTTGAAGTGATACCGGGCATTGCCACCTCGGAAGAGACATTTAAGATCACCTGGGATCTGGCAGAAAAATTCGGTAAAACACCGGCCAAGTCCAATGACTATCCGGGATTTATTGCCAATCGAATCTTGATGCCGATGATCAACGAGGCGGTTTTTAGTCTTTATCACGGTGTTGGAACCCGGGAAGACATCGATACCGTCATGAAACTCGGTATGAATCATCCCATGGGTCCGTTGGCACTGGCGGATTTAATCGGCCTGGATACCTGCCTGGCTATCATGGAAACACTTTATGACGGCTTCAAGGATTCAAAATACCGCCCCTGCCCCCTGCTGCGCAAATACGTAGAAGTCGGCTGGCTGGGAAGAAAGACGGGGAGGGGGTTTTACGAATATACATAAAATTGCAGACTGCCTAAACTGCCTAAACTGCCTAAAATTATGGTGTCGCTACGCTCTGTCTTCTATTGGGAGGGCGATGTCCGCCGCATGGTAAATCACAATTCAGAAAAAAACATCACAGCGAGTCTTGTGTTTTTCTTTTAATAAAAACGACGCAATTCCCTAACTTTAGGCATTTTAGCCATTTTGAATTTTAGGCATAATATTTTTGGGGAGGTCTCATGCCACGCAAAAAAAAGGCCGCACCGGTACCGATCGGTAAGAAAATCAAAAAGGCCAGGACAAGCAAAAAATTTTCCTTTGATCGTGTCGCCAATGAAACCGGATTTTCCACCGAGTATTTAAAAGAGGTTGAGAGCGGCAAAGCCATTCCACCGGTCGGAGCCTTATTGCAGATCGCCCGGGCTTTGCAAATAGACTCCGGATCTCTGCTTAAAGAACCGGAATCGAAGCTGGAAAGTCGGATTAAAGCCCAAACCAAGCGTACGGATAATTATGCCTATACGACCTTAACACCGGGCGCAGAGAATAAGCACCTGAAAGCCTTCCGCGTAATAATTGAAGCACAGCAGGACCACAAGGGCGTAGATTATCATCACGAAGGAGAAGAATTTGTGTATGTATTGGCCGGCAGAGTCGAGGTGGCGGTGGGTGAGCATGTGAATACGTTGGAGCAGGGGGATTCGCTTCATTTTAACTCGGGGATCCAACACAAACTTAAAAGTGCCAGCGATGAAAGAGCGGAGCTGATCGTTGTGATCTATTCGCCGTAAGGCCATCTACAAAGGTTCTTTGGTTTAGAAAATTTGGAATTTTGAAATTTTAATGTTGTTTCGAGTTTCGAGCTTCGTGTTTCGGATTTCCGGTGCAACCGGAGGATGACTATGTCTTACAAATTTACCGAAGAACAGCTCATGATCCAATCCATGGTCAGGGATCTGGCACGATCGGAGTTTGCACCCAAGGCTATGGAACGCGATAAGACCAAAGAATTTCCAGTAGATAATCTGCAGAAACTGGGGGAACTGGGACTGATGGGTATGATGGTGCCACCCGAATACGGCGGTTCGGGTGCCGATACTGTCAGTTACGTGCTGGCACTTGCCGAAATTGCCTATGCTTGTGCTTCAACAGCCGTGGTGATGTCAGTTCACAATTCGATTGTCTGTGAAAGTATTATGCGAAACGGCAGCGAGGACCAGAAACAAAAATACCTTAAGCGCATGGCAACCGGCGAAATCATTGGGGCCTTTGCGTTGACGGAACCCAACGCCGGTTCAGATCCGGTTCGCCAGACCACCAAAGCGGTTTTTGACGGTAACAGTTATATCCTGAACGGCACGAAACGTTTTACGACCACCGGTAAAAATGCCGGACTGACTATAGTTACGGCTAAAACGGACGAAGAAGCTCGTCACAAGGGAATCAGTGCCTTTCTGGTTGAGCAGGGGACACCGGGGCTGACGGTTGGACCGCTGGAAGATAAAATGGGGTTGCGGGCTTCCGACACCGCTGATCTTATCTTTGAAGATTGCCGGATACCGGCTGAAAATCGTCTGGGGAATGAGGGCGACGGCTTCCTGATCGCCATGACGGGTCTTGACGGCGGCCGTATCGGAATTGCGGCGCAATCCGTTGGCGTGGCCCAGGCCGCTTTTGATGCGGCCGTTCAATATACCCGGGAAAGGGAGCAATTCGGTCAATCAATATCTAAATTTCAGGGCCTGCGGTGGATCGTTGCCGACATGGCGACTGAAATTGAAGCAGCCAGGCTAATGATGCTGTCCGCCGCCGAGATGAAGGATCATGGCGAAAACTTCACCCTGCAGGCCTCAATGGCCAAACTCTTTGCCTCTGAAATGGTCAATCGCATAACGGCCAAAGCCATACAGCTTCACGGCGGATACGGTTTTACCAAAGAATATCCCGTAGAGCGCTTTTACCGGGATGCACGGGTATTTACCATCTACGAAGGAACATCAGAAATTCAACGGGTGGTGATTTCAAATCAGATTTTCAAAGATAAGCGGAATCCATAGACGGAAGTTGGAAGTCGGACCCGGCGTCGTTCAGCTGCAAGCGGAACGACGCCGGGTCCGACTTCCGCATTCTATTCACACTTAAAATATCTTCGCCGCCAGGTCAATATCTTCCGGACAGAAAACAAACAGGCATTTGGAATCCGGGGACTGCACCGAACCGTAGACGTAATTGATGTTGATGCCCTCCTCGCCGAATTTGGTGGTGATATTTGCCAGTTCACCGGGATGGTTATCCAGTTCCAGGGCAATCACCGGCATCAGGTCAAATATATATTCGTTTTGCGACAGGAGGTCGACGGCTTTATCCGTATCACCTACCAGCAGTCGAATCAGGGCATATTCGACTGAATCCTTGCGCATGGAGTTGTAACTGGCAGCCGATGCGATTCGTTTCAGCGATTTGCCCCTGGCCTTGAAAAGTTCCTGAACATAAGAAGAGGCATCCTGGATGGTGAGGGCATCAATATTGACGCCCTCGCTGCCAAAAAGTGAAGCCAGTTTGCCGAGTTCACCCGGTGCATTTTTCATAAAAAGGGAAATTTCTGTTCGGACCATGTCATTCTCCCGCTAAAATCGCTGCGCGCTTTTATGTTTAAAAGATTAATAATTAAATATATGGGGGGGCTTTATTTGGAAGAATATAGGCCAGTCAGATTGGTAAGTCAACCAAGAAGCAGAGATAGTGCCGAGTGCAAAGAATCGGGGAGAATTGATAGAGGACGATGAGTGGGAGGATATGCACTAAGAGATTATCTGAGTTGACACCACAAGTCATTTAGGCATTGCATTCAACTCATCAACTTTTTCAAACAACCCTGATGCTGTGGTCCACCTTATGATTTTTTCGCCGTACGCCTTGAGCCGTCTGCCTTGCGCCGTTTTGTTTCGGGCAAAGGAACCAATTTTCCACTCATTTCTCCGAATATTTCTCGTCCTGTAATTACCCCCTTCAGGGGTATGTTGCAGCAAAGGCCACCACCCGCATCACGGTGCCGGCCCTGAATACAGCAGATCCTTCGGTAACGGAAATCGGAAAGGAAAAATCGGGAGCGCCGGTCCACCACTTCTCCAGAACGTGCCAGGGTGAAATCTTTTTATCCTTGAGTTTCTCAGCCTCGGGCATAATCAACGCCAGCAATGTTTGACGGGTATCAAACATGGCCGGCACCCGCAGCAAATTAGTTTTGCCGTCGGGGATCCACATGGCCACCGGTGAGATGGCATTGTTTACCTTGAAGCCCTCAAACTTGACGGCAAATGAAAAACCATCCAGCATTATCGGATACTGATTAGGATTATGGATTTTATAAACAAAAGTCATCAGCAATGGTGCGCCGTAATTGTCTGCCTTCCCCCTGGTAGGCGTCACATCCTTACTGAAATAATAATAACCGGCGTAATAGGAAATTTCCACATGATCCAAACCGATCAGCGGATCCCTGAAATTGCCCTCTTCAGGCTTCTGCACACTGACACAGCCAGTTAGGGCAGCGATGAGTATAATACCCAAACCCTTCAATAAAAGTATTTTAGTTCTCATAATTAAACCTTTGTGGGAATAATCTGCCCATTGAATATTGAAGATTTGTGGTATCCTGTCGTTTTTAGCCCTTTCTATATATATGACCATAGTTTAATTGAGGGGTCGGGGAGTATACCGCGTAAGGCATTGATAGTGGCGGAGTGGATGATCGCCATCGAAATCGGATGCTGTCTGAGACCATTAGGGATCGTTTTGAATGAACAGCTTTGGCCCAACGGCTTCCGATTAACAATAAATCCCAGCATCGAGCACAATATCTTATTATCATGTTCTTTGCTGTTCATTCATTACGAATCCTTATGGCCGATTTCATGCGGTTTTGGTGGCGATTAGCCACGTAGCGGGTTGGCTTTGAAAAACTCCCCAAGCCCTCAGTTTAATTAAAATAGATAGAATACAATAAATATTCAATCTTCAATATTCATTCCAACAATTACCATCCAAACCACTCTTTAGCCCACTTAACCGGCCAGCGGCCTTTCAGATCAATTTTGGTCATGAATACAAATTTTTGGTTCTTGATTTGGTATATATTCACCTCTCCTGAGGCCCGGTGGTCGGTGGAATTATAGGTTAATGGCGATGCGCGCAGGCCGATGTCGACGCCATCGAATGTCTCAAATCCCTTTTTCATTATATTTTCACCGGATAATTCTCCGGCCGCATCAGCCCGTTTCAGGGCTTCCCGCAGGGCCAGCACATTGGCCCAGGCCTGTGTGGTGCGCACTGAACGTTTTTCAGCGGGCACCCCGGGATTGTATTTCGTTGCGTACATCATAATTGTATCCATCAAAGGGACGTCTTCGCCGTAAAAAGCGCAGCCACTGGCACCCATAACCCCTTCAGCTGCTTTGCCGGCCAGCTTGATCAAATTCTCATCAAATGCCCAGCTATTAACAATGTGATCGGCCTCTAAACCTGAGACAAAGACCTCCCGTAAGGTTGCGATCACGGACAGCGATGTATTTCCGTGCCATACGAAATCCGGCTTGAAGCTTTTCATCGCCTGAACCTGGCTGCGGGCGTCAGTGGCAAATATAGAGAGGTCCTGATCCGGACCGACACTAAAGCCGAATAGCTCGGCCTGGTCTTTAATCGCTTTTAGGGGTGCCCTCAAGTTGGCCGAGGCAAACATGTAGGCAAATTGTACCCGCGGTTTACGGGTGCCGTAGTCCTCTTTTTGGGGCCATTTCTCATCAAACCAGGCGGTGAGCGCCGCTCTGGCATTGGAGGAATCATCGGTGGCGGCAAATAGATTAAAAGGTGATTTTTTCGGATTGGTCAGATCAGCAGAATAGAATGCAGTCAAATAGGGCATCTTATCTGTGGCGACTATAGCGGACAGCGCTTTCGTGTCGACGATATGCCAGCCAAGTACAGCTGCAACACCGAGCCTCTTAAAATGCTTGTACTTGGCATGAACTTCAGGAATCCGGTAGCCATAATCATACTGATACAGTTTGATCTGCTTGCCGTTAACGCCTCCCTCATCATTGACATAGCGAATGGCTTCCGCAATTCCCATGGCATAGTCCTTGCCGACATCGGCAGTCGCTGCGCTCAAATCATTAAACGCACCGATTCTGATAGTCTCGGCGCCGGCTGCACCAGAAACGGTAATGATTATTAACGTTGCCAGAAATACAATGATTAAATTCGAGTTCATTTGAGTAGTATAATGAGGAAGACTCAGTTTATCTTTGAAGGAGAAAAGTAGTCAATTAGGGTATCTAAAAGCAGGCGCAAGGCACAAGGCTCACGACGCAAGGTAAATGATGTTTTCCATTTTCGCCTAAAACCTTATCCTTTAACCCTGCCACACTCATACCCAGCATCTTGCATCCAGCATCCAGCATCCAGCATCCAGCATCCAGCATCCAGTATCCAGCATCCAGCATCCAGCATCCAGCATCCAGCATCCAGCATCCGGCATCCAGCATCCAGCATCCAGTATCCAGTATCCAGCATCCGGCATCCAGCATCCGGCATCCAGCATCCAGCATCCAGCATCCAGCATCCAGTATCCAGCATCCAGCATCCAGCATCCAGTATCCAGCATCCGGCATCCAGCATCCGGCATCCGGCATCAAGTAACCCGCACCCCGTAACTCGCAACTCGCACCCCGCAACTCGCACCCCGCAACTCGCAACTCGCACCCCGCAACCCGCTATTTCTGCTCCCCTCCATATAGCTTCTTGACCCTGGCCCTGTCCGGCCCACCTTCTTTTAGCAGGGGAAGCTCGGCGACAAATTGGACATATTGGGGTTTTTTGAAGGAGGCGATGCGGCTGCCGACAAATTTAATCAACTCCCGCGCTTCGACCGTCTGGCCGGTTTTTAGCTGGCAGACCGCCTTGATGCCTTCTTTCCACTTGGGGTCCGGCACCCCGAAAACGACAGTATTTTCAACAGCGGCATGCTCGAGAATTGCTTTTTCAACCTCAGCCGGGTAAACATTTTCTCCGCCGGGTTTGATCAGTTCTTTTTCGGCTTTACGACCTTCATACCAGAGGAAACCGTCTTCATCAAAGCGCCCCAGATCACCCGTGTGGTGCCAGCCGCCGTGAAAGGCCTGATCGGTATCTTCCGGCAAATTCCAGTAGCCTTTAAACACCATGGGGCCTTTGACGGCAATTTCACCGGTTTCTCCGGCCGGCACCGGTTGATCATTGTCGTCGACCAGGCGCACATCGGCCAGTTGGATGGTACGTCCGGCCGATCCCGGTTTATCCGAGTAGGCAGCCATGGTGGCAATAGCCGATGTTTCAGTCTGGCCGTACATACAATAGAAGGTACCGCCGGTCAATTCCTGGTATTTTTCAATTACGGCCGGTGCCTCCAGTCCGGGCACATGCTGTAAAGTTTTAATGTCTTTGCCGGATTTTTCATGTTCTTCAAGAATGGAAGACAAAATCGGTGCAAAATCAAACATAAAGGTAACTTTTTTATCGGCAATCAGGTCGACAGCCTGGCCGGCATCGAATTTGCTCATGTTAAGATTCAACGCTCCGGCGTGAAATCCGGCGGTCGCCATAAAAAGACCGCCGACATGAAAAAGCGGCAATATATTCAGGTGAACATCATAGGCCGACAGGTTCAGCAGAAGATTGATGTGGATATTGGCGCTGATCAAATTCCCGTGACTCAACAGCGCCCCCCGGGGTCTTCCGGCCACCGCCGCTGTATGAATAATGACCAGGCCGTCCTCAGTGGCCACATCCGGCGCCGAAAACTCACCCTCATTATCAAGCAGTGCCTCAAAATCGGAAAAATTACCGCCCGGTGGCTTGAGGTTATAAAATTCTTTAACAGTTTTAAGCAGGTCTTTAGCGTCGGAGATCATCTCCTGGTAATCAGGATCAACGAAAAGGAGTGCGGGATTACAATCGGCCAAGTTAAACACCGTTTCTTCAGCCGAAAGGCGCCAGTTGATGGGCAGCACAATGGCCCCCAGGGCGCCAGCGGCACCGTAAAGTAAAAAATATTCCAGGCTGTTCTTACCGATAATCCCGATACGATCGCCCTTGCTAATTCCGGCTTTTTGCAATCCACAGGCCAGTTGGTCCACTTTTAGCTTATACTCGGCAAATGTCAGGGTGCGTTGATCGTCAACCTCAAACCATGCCGACATATTGTTATAACTCACCGCATTCCGACAAATTAGATCATAAAACGTGTAGTCATGAAGTCCCATTGTGCATTCCTGATTGATTGGTTCCGAATTTTAAATTTAAACGCTCATTTTAGCTAGTTTCTGGATTCTGCATGAGCCCTCCTGAGGCGGACAAGCTCTCCCGGCGAACAAGTCGGAGGTTTTCATATTCTCAATAAATTTCATGTATAATTCAGGAGGTTATTTGACTGAAGTAACCGGGCATTTTGCCTTCAGGATGATGAATTGTGCGGTGGAGCCAAGGATTAATTTGCTGGTTCTTGATTTTTTGCGGATCCCGACATAAATCTGATCGATGTCATTTTCTTCAGCATAAAGCACAATATCTTCTCCCGGCGTAAGGCCCCGGGCAAGCTGCTCCACTTCGCATTCAATACCGTTTTTTGATAATTCTTCCTGTATGTTTTCAAGATCGCGTTTGATTTTGTTGATGTCTTCGAGTTTCTCCCCTTTTCCACCTTCACTGGATGATATGACAACCAGTTTGGCCCCGAATATTTTAGAATGACTTTTGGCGAGTTCCAGCACGGCTTCCGACTCTTTGGTCCCGTTGTATGCCACTAATAATTTCATCGTAAATTCCTTTCCCGCGGACGCCAAAAAGATGTTAATTATTATTAGTTATTTGTCATTAGATCTAAAATCGAAAACCGAATTTGGCTGCTTTAATGATTCAACTGACCAATAACCAATAACTGATAACGAATAACTTAATCTTTTTATTCAAGCGGAACGCTACATCCAGCGTTTACGGCGCTTATAGGATTTGACTTCTTTGAATGATTTTCGCCCGCCACCCTGGGTGACCCCCATATAAAATTCTTTGACATCCGGGTTGTTTTTCAATTCTTTAGAAGGGCCCTCAAGGACGATTTTCCCGGTCTCCATGATATAGGCATAGTTCGAAATTTCCAGCGCGATTTTTGCATTTTGCTCCACGATCAGCAAGGTCGTGTCCATCTCCTGGTTGATGATTGTTATGTTTTCGAAAATTTCTTTGACCAGCAGCGGGGCCAATCCCAGGGAGGGTTCGTCCAGCATCAACATTTTGGGAGAAGACATCAATGCCCGGGCAATGGCGATCATCTGCTGCTCGCCCCCGGAGCAGTAGCCTGCCAACCGGTTGGTGACCCGGGCCAGGCGTGGGAAGTGATCGTACATGAGATCCTGGTCCTTGCGAACAGCCTGAGTGCCATCCCGGCGGGTGATGGATCCCACGCGGATGTTCTCATCCACGGTGAGGTGCTTGAATACCCGACGCCCTTCCGGCACCATGACCGCGCCCAACTTTACGACATGCGTGCCCAGGACGTTGGTGATGTCGTTTCCCTCGAATTTGACATATCCATCCTTGATAAAGCCGTTTTCAGGCTTGAGCAAACCGCTGATGGCCCGCAGGGTGGTCGTCTTGCCGGCCCCATTGGTCCCCAGCAGGGAAACGATACTGCCTTCGGCCACGCTCAGGCTGACGCCGCGCAGAACCTGAACGATGTCGTTGTAGACGACTTCGATGTTGTTGACATCGAGAAGATTGCCATTGGATGTTTGCATAGCCATTTTTCTTGCTTCTGAATGGGAGGGCTGCACCAAGCAACCCTCCCTTTTTAAAAGCGGCGTAGCCGCGTTTCACATCATCGTGCAACGATGCTATTATTTGATCTTCTTGACATATTCCGAGGCGAACGGCAAACCGAGCTCGTGGAATACACCGTCCTTGGCCACATACAGCTGCAGGGTGTCCACGCCTTCCCGGTCGGTTTTCGAAAAGGTGACCGGACCGACGGTGGTCAACGGGTAATAGGCGTTGTAGCCGTTCATGGCCAACATTTCTTTATACAGATTCGCCCGGTTAACTTTTATACCCTTGGTCTTTGCCCGGCGCATCGCCTCGACGGCAACCTGAACGACCATGATGCCGTTGGTGTAGTTCTGCGAATTGGCCACTTTCACGTCGCGACCGTAGCGCTTGGCCAGGGCCAGCTGCGCATCCGTTCCCGGCCCCTTGGCGGTCATCAATTTGTAGGACGTGGTCCAGTAGTAGTTTTCAGCCGCCGAGCCGGCCAGGCCAATCAGGTCCGGCCCGCCGGCATAATGACAGCCCAGGAAGGTTATTTTACCGGCCTCACCGTATGTCGCGGCGATCATCCCCAGGCTCTGGGCCCCTTTGAGCATGGTGGCCACCGGCGGTTGAACGGTTTGACTGATTACGTACTGCACACCTTTGCTTTTCAGTCGTTTCAGCATGGCTGTGTTGTCCAGGTCCTTGCCGTGCTCCACCACTTCCACGAGTTCCACGCCGAGGCCGGCGGCAATCGCTTTTTTGACATCATCGCGCGGTGCACGCCCGAAGGCCGACGGATGCAGGAACAGGGCGATTTTGGGTTTGCCACTGCCCTTGTGATTGGCCGCCACATATTCAGCCAGCCCCACGGCCTGGCTGGAATAGGAGGAAATCGGCAAAAAGATGTAATTTGAATCGACCAGGTTCCCGGCATGAAAGGATGCGGGCAGGACCGGAATTTTTTCTTCGTCAAAATCCTGTCTCAGGGCCAGGGTGCTGCCGGTGGAGTAGTTCAGATAGAACACGATGTTCTCATCCAGGAAATCTTCGAAATTCCGTTTGGTAACCTCTGTCTTGTAACCGTCATCGCGGATGAAGCACACCAACTTGTCATCGCCCAGCAGTTTTTCATCGTTGACATATTTGACATAATCCTCGGCACCCTTTGAATAAGGGCTTCCGACGTCTGAAGTAGGCCCGGTAATCGCCAGGGACAGAGCGATATTATAGGTTTCACCGGCCAAGGCCTGAACAGAAAATCCCAAAACCAACACAAAAGACAGTACAACCAGCATAAAAGTGACTTGTTTGTTTTTCATTTCTTCCTCCTTTTTTGTTTTGGTTAGCAGTTTACGATCTTAGCGAATGTCAAATACTGGATTTTGTTGTTTTACCACCTGGCCCTCAATAGCGGAAGGGCCATAACTTGAAATACGAGCGGATGATCCGCCACCAGTTGGCGATGCCGCGAGGCTCGAACATCAAAAACAGAACGATCACAAGACCAAAGGACAGTGGCCGAAGTGCCGTGGCCACATCCCCCACGGCCGTAAAGTAGTGACCCACAAATTCAGCAACGTTTTCCACCTGCAGTTCCAGCATCAGGATGGCCGCTGGCCCGAGGAAAGAACCCACCAGGGTACCCAGGCCGCCCACGATGGCCATGGCCAGGTAGGAAATGGAGTGGTGCAGCGTAAAGGACTCGAAGCCCACACCCCGCCACAGGTAGGCGTGCAGTGCCCCGGCTACGCCTGCGAAAAAGCCCGACAGCGCAAAGGCGTACACCTTGGTAAAACCGGGGTGCATGCCCATGGCATCGGCTGCCCGGTCATTGTCCCGCACGGCCACCAGGCATCGCCCGTGCTTGCTGCGCAACAGGTTGCGAACGGCAAATCCCAGTACCACCACGAAGAACAGAATGACATAGTACCAGAAAAAATAGTGCTGTTTACGGACTACCTTGCCGGTAAACCAGAAAACCCGGCCAATGGCGATGGTCTGTCCCTGGTTGAAAAATTGCATGAAGTTGATGGTCCACAGAAAAATCATCTGAAAGGAGAGAGTGGCGATCACCAGGTAAAGGTGCTTCAGTCGCAGCGACGGCAACCCCACTATCGCGCCAACAATCCCGCCCACGCACCCGGATACCAGGATCATCAGGGGCCAGCAATGCGTTAAAAGCACGTGGTTGCTACCTAGAACCCGGGCAAAGGACGCCAGGGTGTAGGCCCCCATGCCTACAAAGGCGGCGTGGCCGATGGATATCAGCCCGGCAAATCCGGTCAGCAGATTCAGGCCATATACCGCCACAATGGCGATGAGAATGCTGTCGATAACCAGCATGTATTTGTTGCTGACCTGAAACAGCAGCGGCCAGACAAACAGCAGCACCAGAAAACAGACAAAAATCAACCGGTCGGCATGCGTCAGAAATATGCGCTGCTCGGCCCTGTAGGAGGTAAAGAAGTTACCCGTGGCTAACCATCGATTTTCAGACATAAACTATACTCGCTCTATTTCGTGTATCCCAAAAAGACCATGGGGTTTGATCAACAGGATGATCAGGAGAATAATATAAGGCAGCACATCCGCCGTCCCGTTCAGTCCCCAATGACCGTCCAGGTAACCGGCAGCAAATTGCTGGATCAGCCCCATGATGATGCCCGCCACTATCGCTCCGAAAATGGAATCCAGCCCGCCCACAATCACCACCGGAAACACGATGATGCCGAACGATTGCAGGACATCGAAATTCAACCCCGTGATATTGCCGATGATGCCCCCGGCCGCAGCCGCACTCAATCCCGCAGTGGCCCAGGCCAGGCCGAAGACCTTGGGTACTGAAATGCCGATGGACATGGAAGCAAACTGATCGTCCGAAACCGCCCGCATGGAAATGCCCACGGTAGATGCTTTAAAGAACCAGGTAAAGGCTCCGATCATGATAAAGGTGATGATCACCCCCACCATTTGGGTCCAGGAAATGGAAATGCCCCAGAATGCTATCGGTTCTTTGGGTAGAAATTCAGGAAACGAGAAATTTTCCGCCCCAAAGGGTGTCATGTAAATCAGGCCGTCGATAATCGACATCAGCCCGATGGTCACCATGATCACCGATATGATCGGTTCGCCGATCAACCGGCGCAGAAACACCCGCTCGACACTCATGGCCAGGAAAAAGGTGATGACCATGCTCAATATAAACGAAACTGCAATGTGGATCCCCAGCCACACCGTCAGCGCATAGGTAATAAACGCTCCGGAGGCGATGATCTGTCCATGGGCGATGTTCAGCACGCGGCTCGACTTGTAGATCAGCACAAATCCCAGCGCCGACAGAGCATAAATGGACCCCACCACGACACCACTGATCACCAGCTGGAAAAAATAACTCATGCAGCCCCTTCCATTGTATAAAACGACATTTCAGCCTCCACGGTTGTGGTCTGGCCATCCTGATACTGGAAAAATGCCTCGACCTTCTTTTTGCTGACGCTTTCATCGTAAAGAGCGTCATAAAGGTCTTTGTATTTTTCCATGACAAACTTTCGGCGTATTTTGCCGGTTTTGGTCAGCTCGCCGTCATCCATGTCCAGTAGTTTGTACAACACAGCGAAGCGTTTGATTTTGAAATGATCTTTTTCCGCACGCGCGTTGATGTCGGTCACCGCCTCCTTGAGCAACTCCGCGACCTCCGGGTTGTTGGAAAGATCCATGTAGGTGGTAAAGGATATCCCCCGGTCTTCGGCCCATTTGCCCACCACAATGGGATCGATGTTGATCAGGGCGGACACGAAATCCCGTTTGTCACCGAAAATAACCGCCTCTTTGATGTAGGGACTGAATTTCAGCTTGTTTTCCAGAAACATGGGGCTGAACATCTCTTCCTTGCTGTTGTGCATGACGTCGGCAACCCGGTCGATCACGATCAGGTGGCCGTTGTCATCGAGATAACCGGCATCCCCGGAATGCAGCCAGCCGCCCTCCAGCAGCTCCGCGGATTTATCATCCATCTTGTAGTAACCGGCGCAGACCGACGGTGAGCGCGACAGGATTTCGCCCTGTTCGGATATTTTACATTCGGTTTCAGGCAGTGGTATGCCCACCGTGTCCGGGCGGACATCCCCGTCGCGATGCATATAGGCAATCCCGACAATCTCCGTCTGGCCGTAAATCTGCTTCAAGTTGACGCCGATGGCCTGATAAAAGGTGAACAGCTCAGGCCCGAGTGCCGCCCCACCGGTATAGGCCCGCCGCAGCCGTCGCAGTCCGATCTGGTTGATCAGCGGGTCCATCAGCAGGATCTTTCCCAGCCAGGCCATGAAACCCAGGAATGCGGGCATCCGTTCGCCGCTCATCCGATAGCGGGCGGCTTTTTCTCCGATCTTGATGAATTTATTGTAGATCAGGCGGTTGAGCCAATAAGATTCATCGATCTTGAGCCATATTTGGGAGCGGATGGTTTCATATATCCTGGGGGCGCCGAACATGAAGTGGGGTCCGATTTCCTTGAGATCCTCCATGCTGGTTTCGACCGACTCCGGAAAGTTGATGGTGATGCCGGTGGCCATGGCCACCCCGAAGGAGTTCATCTGCTCACCGATCCAGGCAAAGGGCAGAAAGGAGAGGTATTCATCGGTGTTCTCGAGTTTGTCGACCTTACTGATCTGGATGCCCATGTTGATGTAGTTTTTATGGCTTATCATGGAACCTTTGGACAGCCCGGTCGTGCCGGATGTCAAACAGAAGTGACAAATATCGTCAGGGCTTCCCTGGTCGATTAAGGCGTCGTATTTTTGAGGGTTTTCAGCGTGAGCCGCGGCACCCATTTCATAGAGATCATCTATAAAGAGATACCAGTCGTCGGATCGGTATTCTCGCATGCCGCGGGGATCCTCGTAGATCACCTTGCGCACCTGGGGAATTTGGTCGCGGACATCCACCAGCTTGTCCACCTGTTCCTGGTCGTCGCAAAAAACGGCCGTTACGTCCATATAATTGATCAGTTGGGCAATTTCTTCGGGCAGGCTGGTTTGATAAATCCCGGCCGAAACCGCACCGATGGACTGTGCGCCAATGGCCATGAACAGTATCTCCGGAATGTTGTCACCGATCAATGCCAGCTTATCGCCCTTTTTGATACCCACCTTCTCGAGCCCCAGGGCTATTTTCCGCACGCGGTCGTAATAGTCGTTCCACGTGTAGTTGTTCCAGTATCCAAAATCTTTCTCACGCAGGGCGACCTTGTCGCCGGTCTCATTAACCCGCCAGCGCAGCAGCTGTGGAATGGTATATTCTAAGAGATGGTCTTTGTTTTCCATAGCAAAATTGTAGAATTGAACTAAAATTTAAAATGAACTAAAATGAGCTAAAATTATGGTATTCTATCCATTTTATAAAATCTGATGGAGCGTAGCGTTTCCTTAATTTTAGGCATTTTAGGCAATTTAGATCACTTTAGGCATTCGTTTATTAAGCTAATTTATCCAGTTATAACAAGGTGCTGAAACAAAGATAAATCTGACAAAGCATAACCGACTTCTAATCCTCTCCGATATAAGCCTCAATAACCTTGGGAATTTTTACGACTTCATCAGGCGTTCCGGCACCGATGAGCTCCCCGAAATCGAGGACATAGATGCGGTCTGATATGTCCATGACGACACCCAGGTCGTGCTCCACAAGGACCACGGTTGCGTTACGCTCTTTCTGGATGTCGATGACAAATCGCACCATGTCTTCCTTTTCTTCGATGTTCATGCCGGCCATGGGTTCGTCGAGCAGGAGCAGCTGGGGCGCGAGGGTGAGGGCGCGGGCCACCTCGACCCGTTTTTGAATCCCGTAGCTCAGGTTTCCCACCGTGTGTTTACGGTAAGGCTCCAGCTCCATGAAATCGATGACCTCTTCCACATACTGCCGGCTCTTCGACTCCTCCCTGGAGGCTTTGCCAAAAAAAACCATGGCATGCAGAAGGCTGTAATGCAGTTTTTGATGCCGGGCCAGCATCAGGTTATCCAGAACCGTCATGCCGCGGAATAGTTCAATATTCTGGAAAGCCCGCGCAATTCCCATATTGGATACCTGGTGGGGTGATGCTTTATTGAGTTTGTGATCTCCGTAATAAATATTACCTGACGTCGGATGGTAGAACCCGGAAATACAGTTTAGCAGACTCGTTTTGCCGGCACCGTTCGGACCGATAATAGAGGTAATTAGACCCGGTTGAATATCCAAGCTGACGCCGGACAGCGCCTTCAATCCGCCAAAGGACAGGGTTACATCAGATATGGCCAATTTTTCCATAGTAGTCAGCAATATTCGATTCTTGATGCTTAAACGCAAAAAAGGCCTGCAATAGTAGACCTTTTCAATCTACAGTTTCGGCGTCGGTTTCGCTTCGGGCACCTGTTTGAACAGGTGCATATCGTGTTTTCAGATCAGAAATTTCCTACCCAAATTCAACACCAATAATGGACTCGATCTCCCATCCAAATTAAAAGCTGATAACCGATTCTCACATAAATTATGAATTATATTCATTCCATGGAACGCTATTTATCGGATATAATATCTTTAGTCAAGCAAATAAAATTCAATTTTGCAAAAGGCGAAAAAGTTATTAATTATAGATAGTTGCAATGATTTTGAGTAAACAAATGAATCCCGGTCGATATCGGCCTTCGATTTGCCAAACTTAGCGCAACTATTGATTTTTATATGGAAATCGAATCGGGCAAACCACGCCGAACGGGTATTCAACCATACCTTATACGCGGTCAATGTCAAGTTGATAATATAGTGGTTTAATAGTGGGTAATACCCACTAGGAATCATAGGACAATAGGTGAGATCTCAGGTTGATTTTCTTATTCTTTAACCCGAGCTTTTGGCGGATATTGTATCGATGAAATAAAACGGTATTTTTTGATATACAGAGCAACTCTGCTATTTCCTTGTTGGTTTTACCCTCCTTCACTAGATTTGCAACGCGCACTTCCCCGGGCGTTAAATTGAAATATTTTGAAGACAGCTTGCTGATAAAAGGTGAAATCATATTGCTCAAATTTGAATCAAGGATGTTGATCAGCGTTTTCTGGTTGGTATTCAGGCGACTCTTTTTCAATCTTTCAAGGTAGGGCGAGATTAATTCCTTGACGTTGGACAACACGTTTTCTCCGAGTTCCTTTTTATCATCCTCTCTTTGTTTCAGCAGCACTTTCAAGGCAGTGTTGACTTCCTCCAGATGGTGTGACTGGCCTTTGAGTTCGATCTCGCGTTTTCGCAAAGTTTTTTCAGCTCTGCGGCGCTCATCAATCTCCAGCTCGAGCTGAGCATTGGTTTTAGCCAGCTCGGCGGTACGCTCTCCAACCAGTTCTTCAAGCTGGTCGTGATATCTTCTCAACTCGATCTCAGCTTTTTTCTGAGCACTGATATCCCGCAGGGTAACGATGTTGCCGGCCGGTTCACTGTTGCGGTTATGATAAAGGGTGGAGCTTATCTGGACATCCAGTACACGACCGTCTTTGGTCAGCCGCTTGGTTTCAAAAAGGTGTATTTTCTGGCCGCTCAACATGTTTTCGATGGCTTCTTTGGTTTCGGGCCAGCTTTCCTCCGGAACAAAATCGACCTGTTTACCGAGCAGTTCGTCACCGGTAAATCCAAAAGTCTGTTCAAAAGCAGGGTTGACATAGGTCGCTTTACCCTGGATATTATAAAGGACAATCGGATCAGGAGATGACTCCAAAAGCAGGCGATAGCGCTGTTCGCTTTCTCTCAGGGTTGCCTCTGTTCGTTTTCGTTCCGCCAGTTCCCGGCGCACATCGGCATACAGCTTGGCTTTGTCCAGGGCCACCAGGGCCAGTTCGGCAAAACGACCTAAGATGGCGATATCCTCCTCTTTAAACCGCCGACCGGGTTTGACGGTGGCCAGCCCGATAACGCCATGCACCCCGTTGCGATCCTTTAAAGGAATTCCCACAACCGAATGAAGATCATCCAGCGATTTGTCTCTCAGACGCCCTTCCCACGAGCGATAGTCCACCACCAGCAGGGGCTGCTCATCCTGCCAGACCTTGCCCCCCATCCCCTCGCCTTTTCTTACGCTCAGGCCCAGGTGGCTTTTAAAAAAACCCATGCCCACCCGCATTTGCATTTCAATGTCCCCGGGCTCTAGCAGATAGATATAGCCGTGCTCGGTGCCCGTCAGCATGGCAGCCCGCTGCAATACGGCCTCCAGCAGTTCTTCCTTGTCCAGGTGGTCGATTAGTTCCAGGGAGGTTTCATGCAGGGCGGTGAGATACTCGTTTTGGCGCCGCAGGGTTTCTTCCGCCTGCCTAACGTCCAGAGGCTCTTTATCAAGCTCGCCGGCCCTTTCGGCGAGTTCTTCACGGATCATGTTTGCAGGAGTTGAATCTGACACAGTAAAGGTCTCCCAATTTGGAATGAATATTGTACCCTAATTGAGTGAAGCCCAATTAGCAGGTATTGGGTATTGGCTATCAGGTATTGGTTTGGGGGACACGGCCCTAGTCAACCATTTTAATTATCGTCCTCCCGATATGTTTTCCCTGCAGCATCAATTCAATTTTGTCGTTTAGCTCATCGAAGGACGCTTCGGTCGTAATGGTTTGCAGCCAATCAATTTTCCATTCAGAAGCTATTTTCTGCCAGATTTTTTGCCTGATCGGCATCGGACAATTCTGGGAATCAATTCCAATGAGCCTTACCCCCCGCAGGATGAACGGATAAACGTTCAGTGGCAGATCCGCAGAGGCCACATTACCGCAACAGGTGACCGCCGCACCATATTTGGTTGATCTGATTGTGGTTGCCAATATATCACCCCCAACGGTGTCGATGCCGCCAGCCCATAGGCTTTTCAGAAGAGGCCGCCCACTCGTATCGCCGGCTTCGTCAATGCTAATGATATGCTTTGCACCGATCTCATTTAAATAGTCGGTTTCATCCACCACACCATTGATTGCAGTCACAGAATAGCCGATCTTGGATAAAATGGATACGGCGATGCTCCCCACCCCGCCGGTGGCGCCGGAAACCAAAATATCGCCGTCATCAGGCGCCACACCGCTTTCAATCATATTCCAAACTGACAATGATGCTGTAAAACCGGCTGTGCCATAAACCATGGCTTCCGCAGCCGTAAGGCTTTGCGGCTGGGAAACGACCCATCCGGCCGGCACCCGGATATACTGCCCAAAACCTCCGGCAGTGTTCATGCCCAGATCGTATGAGGTGACAATGACCGGGTCACCGGGTTTGAAAGCTTCAGTCGTACTATCGGCAACTATTCCGGCCGCATCGATACCGGGCGTGTGTGGATAATTCCGGCTAACGCCCCGATTACCTGTGGCAGAAAGAACATCCTTGTAATTCAGGGAAGTATAAAGTACTTGAACCACCACATCTCCTTCAGGCAGATCGTCGATCTTTTTCTGCGCAATGGATCGGGTGTATTGATTTTCCTGGGTTTCTGCAACCACTAATGCCTTGAATTCATCTGGTAGTGTCATTATTAAAGTTCCTGTTCTATTGCCGAAAATGCGCTCGGCATAAGCGGCCCCGCTGGGCCGGATTAATATTGAAAATTGAAGATTGAAGATTTGTGGTATTCTATCTATTTAAATTCGCTCTGGTAATCAATAAAGTCAGAACTATAGTATAAGTGCCTAATTCGTCCGAATAAAGGCGAACAAAATTATCGAAAAAGCTTAAGCCAGTGTTCTACTGCCTTGAACCTTGCGCCTATTTGCTAATCGGCCTCCGGCCGATTATTCACAACCCTCAAGTCTTCCCTTCAAAGCCGATGGTCACCTTCTCACCCTCAACAATGACCGGGACTTTGCGTGCGCCTTTGGAATACTGTAACATGGTGTCAAGATGATCAGGCTCTTTAATAACGTTGTAATAGTTAAACTGCCGGCTTTCCCTGGCAAACGCTTCACGAGCGGCCCGGGTATAGGGTCAAGCATCTTTTCCGAAGATCAGAATATTGTCGGACATGTTTTATCCTCCTCGTTTTTTTTAAGATGTTACCAGTGATGAACATTGTTTGACATCTAGTATACCGATTTACCCTCTCATTTCAGATCCTCTGGTATAGTTTGAAGTTTTATGAGACAATAGCTAAAATCGGTTGCAAAAAACTTAACAACCATTATCTTTCAAGTCAATATTTTCGAATTGACAAAAATATGAATTTTGATAAATATTGAAAGTTTTCATGTTGAAAATAGGACCGGAAATACATAAAGTTGCATTCATCAAAAATGAACTGGGCCTGCATGCGCGGTCCGCAGCCCAGATTGCCGAAATCGCCATAAATTCCAAAGGCAATATCTGGGTAATGAAAAATGAAGAAAAAGCAGACGCATCAAGCATCATGGATATTTTAACGCTGGTATGCGAAAAAGGTACGAAAATAAAGATTATCATCGAGGACTCGGCCGACACCGATATCTTGAATGCGATTGTCGATCTCGTTGATAACGGATTTGGGGAATAAGTAAAATGTCACAACCGTCTGGAGAGCTCATACTTAAGGGCATCAATGCGTCTCCCGGTATTTGTATCGGCAAAGCCTATCTGGTCGACAAAGAGGGTGTGGATATTGTCGCAAGGTATTATATCGAAAAGAAAAAGCGGCAAGGTGAAATCAAACGGTTTAAAGCCGCGGTAAAAAGAGCAAGAGATGAAATTCGCTCCGTCATCGATGCGAGTCCGGAAGAGCTGCAACGCGCCCATATTCTTGAAACGCACCTTGCCTTGCTCAAAGATAAAATGCTATACGGCAAAACCATTGAAATCATTGAGACTGATGGGATTAATGCCGAATGGGCGCTTAAGCAGGTTGTGTCAAATTTGAAAGCAGTTTTTCTAGGAATGGCCGACTCTTATTTGAAAGAGCGCGCCTCAGACATCGTCCATGTATCAGACAGCATCATGCGCAATCTGGTCGGGGCCAAAGCTGAAAAGATAGCAGACATTGATAAGCGGGTCATTCTGGTTGCTCGCGATCTATCTCCGGCAGACACCAGCCAGATAAACCTGGAAAAAATTATGGGCTTTATTACGGATCGCGGCGGCAAAGCCTCACACACCGGGATCGTGGCCCAGGCCCTGGAAATTCCCGCTGTAGTTGGCTTGAAATATGCGACCAGCCGGATCAAAAGCGACAATCTCATTATCGTTGACGGAAATGCGGGCAAAGTAATTGTCAACCCGGACGAAAAGTCCCTGGTTGAATACGAAGAGCGCAAGATTGATTATGAACAGTACCGGGCAGTTATCACCCGCGAGAGTCATCTGAGCGCCGAGACCACCGATGGAATACAAATGGAGGTCATGGCCAACATAGAGCTACCGGAAGAGGTTGTTTCGGTAAAAAATTATGGCGGCGACGGCATCGGTCTGTATCGTACGGAATTTCAATATATGAATCGCACGATTTTTCCGAGCGAGGAAGAATTGTTTGAAAAATACAAAGATGTCGTCGAAGTCATGGCTCCCAAGCCGGTTACGATTCGAACCCTGGATATAAATGGTGACAAGGCGGTGGCCAATCAAAACGGCCAGGATGAAGCCAATCCGGCCCTGGGTCTTCGGTCCATCCGCTACTGCCTGAGAAAACCGGATGTATTCATAACCCAACTGCGGGCAATATTAAGGGCAGCTGCATATGGCAATGTTCGCATCCTGTTCCCCATGATTTCCGCTTATTTTGAAATTTGTGAAGCTAAGAAATTACTGGATCAAGCTGCCGAATCTCTTGAAAAAGAAGGACTGTCGTATAACCGGGAAATAGAAATTGGAATTATGATTGAAGTTCCTTCAGCAGTTGTTCTGGCTGATTTCTTAGCGGATAAGGCCGATTTCTTCAGCATCGGCACCAATGATTTGATTCAGTATGCCCTGGCCATTGACCGGCTCAACCCGCATGTAGCCCATCTTTATCAGCCGCTGGATCCTGCCGTTATCCGCCTGGTAAAGCAGGTGGCCGATGTAGCCAAAAACAAAGGCATCGAAGTTTACATGTGCGGTGAAATGGCAGCAACAGCCCATCACATACCCCTGTTGCTGGGAATAGGCCTGGATGAGCTCAGTATGAACCCGCAATCGATTCCGCACATCAAAAGGGTAATTCGCTCTTTGAGTCTTAGCGATGCCCAAACTTTCATGCAGGAAGTTCTCAATAAGAGAACTGCCAGAGGGGTCTTTGGCGTATTAAAAGAAGCATACGGGGAAATACTGAATAATCGATACTAATTATGCAGACCAACGCCAAAAAGATCATCGCCGTCAATCGCAGGGCCCGGTACGACTACTTTATCGAAGATGAATATGAAGCCGGCATCGTCCTGACAGGTACCGAAGTAAAATCTCTGCGACTGGGCAAGGCCAATATCAAGGACTCATATGCCAGAGTCGTAAATCACGAAGTGTTCGTCTACCAGTTGCACATCGGCCCCTACCCGTTTGCCTACTATGGCAACCATGAACCGCTCAGAACGCGCAAGCTTCTTTTGCACAAGCAGGAAATCAAAAGGCTGTATAGCAAAGTAAATGAAAAGGGGCACACCCTGGTGCCGCTTAAACTCTATTTTAAAGGCGGTAAAGTCAAACTGTCCATTGCGCTCGTAAAAGGAAAGCGACAGTATGACAAACGCGAGAGCATTAAACGCCGCGATGAAAAAAGGGACCTTGACCGCGCCCGCAAGCAGTATATGTAAATGAGGAAATAATGGCCGAAGCTCAAGGCTCAAAGCAACCCAGCCGAATGACAATCGTTTTAACAACAAACGACGGACTCCCTGATCGAGCCTGATAGCCCAATCAGGGGTAACGCTATTGGTAAGCTTTCCGAAGATTATCAACGTTCCGTCGCATCACCGTCATATAATCACCTTGATCCGGCACGTTGAGGCATGGGTCAAAGATGATGCTGGCGACCCCGAGAGTTTTGAGCCCATCCACGGAAGCCTGGAGGGGCGGCCCCTGCCAGATCATCCATTTTGCCGGATGCTGTTTTAAAATCGCTTTGAGTTCTCTTCACTGCTCGTCGCCGGGAACCTGGTCCGGCTCCCAGTGCACACTCACAATTTTCAATCCATAGCGCCTGGCAAAATAGTCGTAAACCGGATGGGATACGATCAATGGCAGCGACGGTTTCTGGGATACAATCGTTTGAAGGTCTTGATCCATGGATTGTAAATCCCTGGCCAGCGCCTTAAGGTTGCTCTGAAATGTGTCTCGCAATTGCGGTCGTTGACGGCCCATGGCCCAAGCCACCGCTTCGGCCTGTCGGATGGCAAGCGTCAAATCAAGCCAGGTACTAAACGCAAGGGCCGCATGGGCATGTTGGCCTGCGGCACCATGGGTGTGTGTCATGGCTTGTTTGGTTTGAATATACCGGTCTTTAAATTTCCTGGATGTGTCCACCATTTTCGATTGCGGCAGGCTGACTTTAGCTATCCATTTGGCATAACCCGCTCCGTTTAGCAGAATCAGATCGGCCTTCTGGTAGGCTGCAATGTTTGCAAGATCTGGATTCCAGTAAGCCGGATCCACATCTGCCGGTACGGGGAATTCCACCTTGACGTGATCCCCACCAATACGCTCGCTAAAATATTTCAAAGGGTAGTTCACGACGTATACCGAAGCGCTCCAGCCGCCGTGCTATTTTGTACGCTGAACACAATGGCAAATAGTATAAATGCAACGATCCAGGGCAAAATCCCCATTCTTTTGGTATTTGAAACGTTCATATTAGGTTTCATCTTATAAACAACATCCTCACTAGATCATTGGACATACTCCGAACCGCTATCATCATGATACTGCAAAACACAGCACTTGAAAAAACAATGATCATGATTTCCGCGGCGATCAACTTGGCGATCGTCATTCGGCTGCAGCCTATTTTAAAAATCGTTTGAATCTCGCGTTGCCTGAGCCGCAGCGAAAGCGCAAAGACGAGGATAACAGCCAGCACAGTGGCCAGGGCCACTACTGCGATGACCGCATCCAGTACGTTTTTTATCCGGAATATGTTTTGCAGCAGTCTATCGATGACCGCTTCAGGCCTGACGATCTGCTGCGACTCTTCTTTGGATAGATATCTGCCCCTGAGGATCGTGCCCGATTTGGTGTCATAGGGTACGGCAATTAAGGCACTGATCGGGTAAGCCGACAGGTTACCGTGAAAATGGAAGGAGGCCATGTTCTTTTCCGTGATTTCGGCGAAGTGAAACAGTTTGGCGGTTGCCGCGACATTAGATTCGGTTCGTTTAAGTACCAGGGTGGGATCTTTAAGCTTGGTGACATCCTGATGGCCGTGACCCAATCCCTGAATTATCCAGGCGGTTTTCAAATCAACAAACACGGCCCGATCATCGGAGGTATGGCTCTTGCCAAGTATCCCGGCCACATTCATTTTAAGCGGACAGGATCCGGCCGACGTGGCCGGATACTAGAGCCCTCGCCCTTCGGGAAAATCCAACACCATCGGCTTTATCTCAGCTTTATTTCTTGTGAAATTGACAAGCAAACCGACTTTGATGCCGGTCGCTTTAAGATAATTCAGCAGCTGGGCCTGAGGCGTAGCCTGCTGATGCGCAACTGCTTTTATCTCGACAATCACGAGGCCTTCAACGAGAAGGTCAGCAAAATACTCACCAACGATCTCTTCCTTATAACTGACCTTAAGCGGGGCTTGGTTCGTAACTCTCCGTCCCTGTCTGCGTTTGTCAGCGGCTAATCTCCTGCTTTTTTGAAAACCTTAAAATCTACAACTCTATCAAACCGTTTCAGCAGTTCATGATCATGGGTGACCGCCAACAGTGTGGTATCATGGTCTTCCACCGCGCGAAAAAGCAGATCGAGAATACGGGCTTTGTTTTCCGGGTCGAGGTTGCCGGTGGCCTCATCGGCCAGAATCAGCCGGGGTTGGGGCAGCAGGGCCCGACAGATCGCCGCCCGCTGTTTCTCACCCTGGGACAGATCGGTCGCCCGCTGTTTGAGCTTATCGCCGATGCCCATTTCTTCGGCCAGCATCCGGGCACGCTGCCTAACGGCTGGATCCAGTTTCCGGGCAGAACCTTTGTTATCTGGAATGGGTGCAAGATGTTGTCATAGACGTTGAGATAGTCGAGGAGTTCAAAATCCTGAAAAACAAAGCCCAGATGGGTTATGCGAAATTGTCGCCGTTGTCCATCATTGAGTTGATCAACGGAAGCATCATTGACGCGGATGCTCCCCCGACTCGGCACAATAATGCCGGCGATCAGATTAAGCAATGTGGTTTTCCCGGTTCCACTGGGACCAATGACAGCAACCTTTTCATGCTTATCAACCGCAAATTCAGGAATATTCAGAAAAAAATTTCCGCTGGAATAAGAAAACTCTAAATTACTGATCGCAATCATATCAATCCAATTTATGAAATTATTCAGACTCTGTACCCGCATTTTGAGTACTTTTCAACTAAAGATGTCAAAATAATTATTGGAGCATTGGCAAGCTGCAGAAAACGCCTAGGTCATTAGCGGGATTTTAAAATATTGATAATATCAGATGGTTCTGGCCTTTTCGTATAGTCAGGGTTGGCATCAGCGCTGATGATTGTCCCTTGCTGATCCAAGATGAACCTGCCTTGAATATTTGTGTTAGGATTGGGGATGAAATAAATTGAACAAAGATTGCGACGGATTTTGGTTTGTATTCAAGGCGCGTTGAAGGTCGCATACTTACCGTACGTGGGCTTTAACGCAACGCAGAAGACGGGCCAAAAGACGAGCAATATTGTTCAATTTATTGAGTTCGCAATCCTTAGCTTCTGGCCGGAATTCGACTTACAGCGGCGCACGCTTCAGCATCGTCATCGTTTGTTGCCCGGCCTCGGATTGCACAAAATCCAGTATCACGACGACGTACTGGTTAACCATATCCGGTGATAATCCGAGTTTAGCAAAGCTGTCTGTCAAGGCGGACATCCCTGCCAAGAGCCGGGCGAACTACCAAAAATAGAAGCGGCCTTTCCGGCTAAACCGCTAACCCGGGGAGCAGCTTTAATAAGCCAAGCAATACCGGGTATGGCATTTAGAAGCTGGGAGTAATCGCCGGAGCTCATATTATTTTTTCGGACCAACCCGCCTCAAAAGCTCCCAAACCGGTACTGCAGTCAGACCTCCGATCACACCGCCAATGTAGCTCGGCAAGGTGAAACCGAATAGTTTGTGCCAGATCAGGCCAACAATAAAACTGGCCACCACTATTGCCACGATAGTCAATACCAGCCGCTGCCATATTGGCATATGTAGCCTCCTATTGTACGTTTAGATCGTTAGGGTCAGTTATATTCGTTTGGATCGTTGAATGGGTTTGCGATCGTCATCTTATAGCTCTTTAACGATTAAGATGCAAATTAGATGTTATTTTTCTGAAAATAAAAGGCCTAAAGGGCCGTTAAATAATGAGCATAATGGAAGTTGATTGCACAAAATATAGCACCTGACCGGTTGCAAAATTCTTTGGTTTTCGGTATGGGTGATATAGAAAACCGCCACGGGCGGTCAGGCTAACGCTTTCAATTTTTTTTGCCATTAATTTTTTCGATAATTTAGTGAGGATGAGCGCTATGACGATGAAACTTGTAGGTATCGGCGGAATGGGGCTGATGTTAAGTCCATCAGCAAAACATTTAAAAATGGGAGGAGCAGCGCGTTTCCTTCGCATCCATGATCGCGGAACAAAAGACGACCGGCGGGATATGTGCCGACAGACCTGGCAAGACCATGGTGCCGGCCTGGTGGATGACTATGAATCCCTTGTGGGCGATGGCGATTATGACGGGGTGGTCATTTGTGCCGGTAAAAACGGCGACGACTGCCATATCTTCCGTTCACTGGTGCCCCACATGCAGCAGAACAAAAAAGATCAGCCGTTTATTTTGCACCTTTCCACGGTAAGCGCCGGATTTGCCCGGGCGGCTCATGATTTCCTGAGCGCTGAGGGAATCGATTATGTGAATTTTCCCCTGACCGGCGGGCCGTTGGGTGCGGAAAACGCCAACATGCTCATCCTGGCCAGTGGCGACGAATCCATCTATTCGAGGCTGGAACCCATGCTGCAAACCATCGGCAACCCCAGGTATTTCAATACCAGCGTCACCGCCGGCGCCGAAGTCAAGCTGATCGGCCAGCTCATGGTGTTCAACGGCCTGGTGGGCATCTGCTCGGCGGCCGCGCTTAAATCTGAATGCTTCCAGGAGGAACTATCCGGGTCCGGGCAGGCCGAATTCTTCGATTTTTTAAACGGCGGTGCCGGCGGCACCCGCCAGTGGGATGTCGCCATCAGCAAAGGGGTACGGGATAACACCTGGGATCAGGGATTTATGATCCAGCATGCCGTGGTGGATGCGATCTACGCCGCCAAGCTCTGCCGGGAACGCGGTCTGCCTGCAATGGCTGTCATCCCGATGGCCTCCATCGCCCTTACCTTCGCTTATCTCCTCAGCAAATACGAAGGGGCACCCCTGGCTACCCATGCCATCGTCCGGGAAATGGTCAAGGAAAATGCATCCGGTCTCGACCACTTCCTGAATCAATATCTCAGCTATAGCGACGTTGATGCGAGCATTAATAATTGTATTGCGGTCCTGCCTCAACGGGTTAAAGATTCGGTAATGCTGGATATAGATAAGGATAGCTTCAGCACTTAGAGTCTTAGTTTTGATATCCGCGCATTGGATCCAGACCGATTTTCTTTGAGAAGGGTCCTTCTGGCGCGCACCAACTCTTTAACCCTAGCGATTCCGCCTGCCTATATTTAGATTTGAGAACTACCATGGAGTCAATTGATGAAAAAGTAGATTCCATGACATTGGGCGAACTGAAAACCGTGCTTAAAAAATTGCCAAGACTGGAGGAAGAACTGGATGCCTTTGCATCAGATCTTGCAGAGGTCTCCAGAAATCAACCGCTTCTGTCAACGGGGGAGGTATGGGAGTAATATTGGATACAAGCTTTCTTATTGAAGCAGAGAGACGGGAATCTGAAATCAGCCGATTTGCAGAAAATCGAGAAGAAGAGATTTTTGGAATCAGCGTCATCACAGTCGCTGAGCTTCTTGACGGAGTGCATCGAGCGGATTCAACAAAAAGACGCTTAAAGAGAAGTGCTTACGTAGAAAAGGTCATCGAGTTGTTCCCAATTTATAATTTTGAGATCTCATCTGCCAGGATATATTCAGAACTGTGGGCCGACTTAAGCAGGCAAGGTATTCAGATCGGTTACCCGGGTTATTATCACACCGGAGCAGGCGGCCATGTACTGGTTATCATATCGGATTTAAAACTGGTCATCGTGGAACGATACGATACGGATCAAAACTGGGATGACCCGCTTGTCCATCTCTTCCACAAGCTCTTTGAACACCGAAACCAGGGACAGTCCGCAGACCTCGACGACCGAGGGTTCCAGGAAGGCCATCTGTTCAATGGTTATCTCAAACACTTTGTCCACCGGAGCAAACATTTCTTTTACAATGCCGCAGGCCAGTTCGTATTTTTGGCGGGCGCCCTTCCAATGGGTGGAAACGATGTCCTGCAGACCGGATATGCCGCCAAAGTGGTCATTATAGCCTGCGAGGGTCGGCTGGTCCTTGAAAAGTGCCGGATGGCAGGGATGGATTACCGTGTAGTGCAGATCGTCGCGGATGCACACCTGATTCATATACGCAGCAGCCGGATCCAGCAGAATGACCGTCGCATCGGATTGCATATCCGGCACAACCTCCGTTGAAATTTTATTGATGAGGATGTCCGGTACGGCTAAAATCAGAACATCGACCTGGCCCATGACCGCCGCCGGATCAGAGACCTTCATCCCGATTTCCTCAAGCCGCTGAATGCCGGTCGCAGCGTTTTCGATATAAAAAATTTGATTCGGAAGTTTTGCCAGGTTTGCGCCGATGCGCAGCCCCATTTTTCCGCCCGCGCCCAGGGGATCGAGCCTACCAGCCTGTTAACCCCCGGCCTCGGATAGTCTGGTGCATCTTTCTTTACCCGCCAAGAGAGTAATTGATAACAAACTCACCCTGCATTTTTAAAGCCAATGATTTAATTTGCATGGTACGCACTGACATTATGAAAAAGGGTCGATGCGCCGGATTTTATCCACGAACTCAAGTTAAGACCAGGGGGTGCGATAATTTTATTCTTTTTCCTCAACCGGATATTCGGACCGAAACCATTCACGCCATCCGCCTTTAAGAGCATAGACCTTGGTAAAACCTTTGGCCATCAGTTTGCGTGCCAGACCGGCACTGGTGAATTCGTTGGGTCAGGCGCAATACAGAATCAGGGTCTTGTTTTTGGGGTGGACTTCGACCCATTTGTTAAATTTATTGGGGTTGGCCCGTATGGCTCCTTTGATTTTAAACTCGGATGATTTCCAATCTCCGCCGGTTCTGACATCCAGAATCATGACATCCGCGTTGTCCAGCTGAGCCTTCAGTTGCTCTTTGGTCATGATAGAGACGTTTGCGGCAGCAGACGGTGACAGCCCCATCGAAAGGACCAACAATGTCAGAATGAAGTGAAATGTTATTTTTAAAAGATTTTTACTCATGATTCCTCCTTTTTGTTTATTCATCAAATCAAATATTCAAATTACTTGCCATTCAGGACATAAACCCTAACATTGCATAAATTCTTGTCATCTAGCCTGGCCGTTATGTCTGAGATCGTTGCTTTTTCCGGGCTGATGCTGGATGCTTGATACTCGATGCTGGATATCTAACAGTACACTATCGGTGAAT
>Ga0209260_10000046_pt1 | contig 91979 bp, 80 predicted proteins | sample WorMetTypGCAVOLI_FD_187421 | JGI IMG/M metagenome (GOLD analysis project Ga0209260, IMG submission 187421) | Marine gutless worms symbiont microbial communities from Max Planck institute for Marine Microbiology, Germany - Olavius algarvensis... ...
GCTGGATGCTCGATGCTGGATGCTCGATGCTGGATGCTCGATGCTGGATGCTCGATGCTGGATGCTCGATGCTGGATGCTCGATGCTGGATGCTGGATGCCCGTTGCTGGATGCTCGATGCTGGATGTTCGATGCTGGATGCTCGATGCTGGATGCTCGATGCTGGATGCTCGATGCTGGATGCTCGATGCTGGATGCTCGATGCTGGATGCCCGTTGCTGGATGTTCGATGCTGGATGCTCGATACCGGATGCTGGATGCTCGATGCTGGATGCTCGATGCTGGATGCCCGTTGCTGGATGCCGGATGCCCGATGCCGAATGCCCGATACTGGTTGCTGGATAATCAACGTTTATTGTTATGGATTTGATACTTGCCCGCACCTTGAGAATTCGCTTATTATCTTAAGATAATCACCCCAAATTTTTACCTTAAACCTTATACCTTTTACCCTAAACCCATTTCTTGCGCCGTTTGCCCCTCCTTAAATCCCTGCGCCGTGAGCCGTGCGCCTTGCGCCGGTACTTTGAACTCTAAACCTCCTGCGTGACAAATTCTTAACCCTGCATTAAGTTTGAGAGACTAATAGTTGAAACTATCCAGCAAATTCACTTGTATAAGAACAGACGCCATGAAAAAAACCGACAACCTCGTTGAAGAAGCTGTGCAGCTGGCGACTAAATGGCAAAATCGAGCCCATGAGCTGCAGACCCCCCAGGAAAAGGCCCGTCATAACAAACTGGCACGCCTGTTCACCAATCCCAAAGATAAAGTCATTCTGACCGCCTTAATCGATCAGAGTTTTCGATCGGCCAATAGCCGACGCGTGGCTGACCAGATTCATTATCTGTTGACAACGGTTGGAATTCCTTCTTTTTTTTCGGTTTATGAGAAATTTCTGATGCTTCTTTTCATCCATGGCGGACGGTTTTTCCCTTGGATTACCATCCCCCGCATCATCAAAAAAATGCAGCGGGACAGCGGCCATCTGATCATACCGGGTGAAAGGCAGGCATTGGAGTCGTTTTTGCTGAAACGCAAAGGCCAGGGCCTGAAAACCAATATTAATCATATCGGGGAAGAGGTGTTGGGAGAAGAAGATGCCGCGTCACGACTGAAAATGTATCTGAATGATTTAAAAAATCCCGCTGTCGAACACATATCGGTCAAGATTTCAACAATCTATTCACAAATTCAACCATTGGCGTTTGATCAAACCGTTAACATTCTAACGCAACGCCTTACTGAACTATATCGCACAGCCGCTAAAACCAGCTATGTGGGGCAGGATGGAATCCGGGTTCAAAAATTTGTGCACCTGGACATGGAGGCCTATCGCGACCTGGCAATCACGGCTGAAGCCTTCATGCGGACTTTGGATCTGACGGAATTTAAAAATTTTTCAGCCGGCATGGCCCTGCAGGCTTACCTGCCGGATTCCTATCTCATTCTTCAAAAAATTACCGATTGGGCCCGCAAACGGGTTAACGGCGGGGGAGACCCCATTAAGATTCGAATTGTCAAAGGTGCCAATATGGAAATGGAACTGCTTGAATCGGCGCTCTTTGATTGGCCCCCGGCTCCTTTCGACAGTAAGGTTGAAACGGATGCCAACTGGAAACGCATGGTGGACTTTGGCATGCGGCCTGATAATATCAAAACCGTTCGCCTGGGTATCGCCTCTCACAATCTGTTCGATATCGCTTATGCATATCTGGTCGCCCAACAAAACAACGCAACCGACTATTTTACCTTCGAGATGATCGAAGGTATGGCCAATCACGTCCGCCGCACAATCCAGGAAACCGGACAGGAGTTAGTGGTATATGCTCCGGTCGCCACCCGCAAGCAGTTCATTCATGCAATTGCATATTTAATACGAAGATTGGATGAAAACACGGGCCCGAAGAATTTCCTGCGGCATTTAAACCAGTTGGGTACCCGTAACAGGTCCTGGCAATTTTTAACGAACCACTTCAAATCTTCCATTAAACACAAAGGACAATCCGCCGGGTTACCGCATCGCAACCAGAACCGACTTGCTGAAAAATTTTCAGACAAAACCGGCACGTATTTCGAAGCGCAGTTTAAAAATGAACCCAATACAGACTGGTCATTGGCATCCAACCGGCAATGGGCTGACGAAATTCGAAAAAAATGGAAAAAACAATCTGAGGACACGCCACTGAAAATCCCACTGGTGGTGGAGGGTCAGGAAATCTATGACGGCCGCCGCACGCGCGAAATTTTAGACCCGTCCCGCAATAATCAAAAAGTCATCGTTGCCCGGTTTGCCATGGCAAACGCCAGGGACATCGAAAATGCGGCCAAGACTGCCAAACAAGACCCCGGCGGCTGGCGCCGCAAAACCCATAAACAACGTCATCGGATTCTGTCTAAAGTCGCCATGGAGCTGCGCAAAGCACGCGGTGACCTGATTGGCGCGGCGGCCGCTAACACCGGCAAAGTATTCACCGAAGCCGATGTGGAGGTTTCCGAGGCGGTAGATTTTGCCGAGTACTATCCCTATTCCGCCGGAGCATTTTTCGACATCGATCATGCCCACTGCCGCGGCAAGGGCGTCGGGGTCGTGATCTCGCCCTGGAACTTTCCGATTGCCATCCCCAGCGGAGGGATTGCGGCTTCCCTGGCCGCCGGCAATACCGTTATATTTAAACCCTCTTCCGATGCTGTGCTGGTGGCCTGGGAGGTGTGTCAATGTTTCTGGCGGGCCGGGGTACCCAAATCGGTTCTGCAGTTTGTGCCCTGCTCCGGATCTACCACCGCTGCCAGATTGACGAATCATGCGGGTGTTGATTTCATTATTTTGACCGGCGGCACTGAAACCGGCCTCGCGCTATTAAAGCAAAGACCGGATATCTTCCTGGCCGCTGAAACCGGCGGTAAAAATGCCACCATCGTCACGGATATGTCCGACCGGGATCAGGCCATCAGCGACGTGATTTATTCGGCCTTCGGCAATTGCGGCCAAAAATGCTCGGCAACCTCGCTGCTTATTCTCGAGCGCGCAGTCTATAACGATCCAAGTTTTAAACGCCAACTGGTGGATGCCGCCCGCAGTTTCGCCACCGGGTCAGCCTGGGATTTTACAAATAAAATGGGGCCCTTGATCCATCCCCCGCAAGATGACCTGGCTAAAGCCCTGACGGAACTGGAAACCGCTGAAACCTGGGCCTTGAAACCGGAGAATGTCCCGGGCAATTCCCAGATGTGGACCCCCGGCATCAAATGGGGCGTTAAACCGGGCAGCACCACCCACATGACGGAGTTTTTCGGCCCTCTGCTGGGAGTGATGCCGGCCAAAAATCTCAAGCAAGCCATAGAAATGGTCAACCAGACCGGCTACGGATTGACTTCCGGTATCGAGAGCCTCGACCGGCGTGAGCAGGACTTCTGGTCGCAACGGATCAAAGCCGGCAATCTTTACATAAACCGGGGAACTACCGGAGCCGTCACGTTACGCCAGCCCTTTGGCGGGATGGGCAAATCCGCTCTGGGTGCCGGCATCAAGGCCGGCAGCCCGAAGTATGTGGCGCAGTTTATGGAATGTCAGGAAAAGGGCCTGCCGACGGTGGGACCCGTTCAACGATCCAATCCTATGTTGCAGCTGGCTCAGCAATGGCAGCGCAAATTGGATTGGGGTGAATTTAGCGGAATCGAGCCGGACATGCAAAAAAGTATCCGTGCCATTCAAAGCTACCTTTATCATTACGAACAGGAATTCTCGCGTGAGAATGACTATTTTCACCTGCGGGGTCAGGATAATATTCTGCGCTATCTTCCGGTGGGAACCGTGGTGGTGCGCCTGCACGAAAATGACAGTTTGTTCGAGACCCTGGCCCGTATCGCAGCAGTTAAAATAGCAGGCTGCAAGCTTTGGGTCAGCATCCCCGGAGATATCAATAGCGCCGTCACCCGCTTCCTCCAGGGAAAAGAAGGCCAACGCCTGATCGGCAGCGATCCGGTATTCAATGAGCCGGACGACCGGTTGCTCAAAAGCATCCCCAAGGTCGACCGCATTCGATATGCAGCACCGGATAGAGTTCCCCCGGCGGTATTTAAAGCAGCGGCTGAAACCGGATTCTACATTTCACGGACACCGGTATTCATAGACGGCAGACTTGAATTGATCCAATATTTTCAACAGCAAAGCATCTGCAACAATTACCATCGCTACGGCAACTTGGGAGAACGGGCACTCGAATAAACGTATCCACAATTAATCGGAAAAGGAGTTACATGATGATTTACGAACTTCGCACGTATCAAATGAAAATGGGGGAAATCCCCCAGTACCTGGCGATTGCCGAAAACAAGCTTCTACCCGCACTGTCCGAGCATGGGCTCAATCCGGTGGGTTTCTGGACCACCGACATCGGCACACTTAACGAAGTGGTTCATCTGTGGGCCTATCAGGATCTGAACGAGCGACAGGAAAAGTGGTCGAAATGGGCGGAAGATCCTCGGCGCCCCGAGTTCCTGAAGGAACTTAGCCGGATTATCATCAGCCAGTCCAATAAAATACTTTCACCCGTTGCATTTTCAGGACTCAGATAGACAGCATCTTTTGTCCGCTTCCATCTTGACATACCAACCGGTTTTGGCCATACTCGCGCTAACCTAGCCAAACCGTTTAGTAGCTGTATAATCATGCCGCAAGCAATCACGCCGGCAATTGAATTTTCATAAAATAATTGGCGGCCTGTGAACAGGCTTAGATCGGGCCTCAACCCTAAACAGTGAACCCTGCGTGTGGGGTCGTAGCCCGAAGGGCAAAGTCCCAAACCTTTGAACTCATGAAAGAGGAATTCCGTTATGCCAAACCATCTGGATGCCCATGTATTTGATTTACCCGTCCAGGAGTTGCGCCGCGGCTACCGCAGCGACATCTATTTTTGGCGGGAGAAGATCACTCTCGAAAAGCACGATCTGCACCCCGAAGTCACCATGCAGGTATTTCAGAAAAAAGAGGCTGTGCTGTGCGGGGTGGATGAAGCCCTGGCGGTACTCAAACTGGCGGCCGGAAAGTATACCGATTACGAAAAGGCATACAAATTATTCGATAAATTGATAGAACTCAAAAGTAAGGCCCGCCAGCAATTTATCGGTAACCACAAAGCATATGTCGAGGCCATCGAAAAGAAGATGGCTGTTTCCAGCCAGCTGGATGAACTGTGGGAAAGCGGTTTTGAGAAGCTAAAGGTTGAAACCCTGTTTGATGGCGCACGTATTTCACCCTGGGAAACGGTGATGCACATAACCGGCGACGCCAGTCTTTTTGCCCATCTCGAAACGGTCTACCTTGGCATTCTGGCTCGCCGCACCAAGGTTGCCAGCAATGTTCGCGGCGTTGTGGATGCGGCCAACGGCAAGACGGTGCTATATTTCCCGGCCCGCTTCGATCACTGGGCGGTTCAGGGCGGTGACGGATATGCGGCGCACATCGGCGGTGCTACCGGGGTTTCCACCGACGCCCAGGCCCAGTGGTGGGGCGCCAAGGCTTCCGGCACAGTCCCGCACGCCTTGATTGCCGCAGTGGGTGGCGATACGGTCAAAGCCATTACTCTTTTTGGAAAAACCTATCCGGATGTCGACCTGGTGGCGCTGGTGGATTTCGACAATGACAGTGTCGAGACCTCTTTAAAATGCTGTGAAGCCCTGGGAGACAGACTCTGGGGAGTGAGATTGGATACATCCAATACCCTGGTCGACAAATCCATTGTTCCGGTTATGCAAAACTTTAAACCCTCCGGAGTCACGCCCAGACTGGTGGAAATGACGCGCCGCGAGCTGGACAAACATGGCTTTAGCCACGTTAGGATTATTGTCTCAGGAGGGTTCAATCCGGACCGCATCGCCGAATTCGAAAAACTGCAGGTACCCGTGGACGCTTATGGGGTCGGAAGCTACCTGATGCGTGGTGTCAACGCCTTTACCGCCGATGTCGTCATGCTGGAAGGAAAACCCTGTGCCAAAGTCGGCCGGCAATACTCTCCAAACCCACGCCTTGAATTGGTGCGGGTATAGCTACAGATATCGCATGCGCTGAGAGTCTTTATTTATGGCGTATAATTAGAGAAATCTGCAGTTCTCAGAATCCATTCTCATTGCCGATCCTATTCTCTTGTCGCTGGTTTGTGAAAGGCTGTGATATTTAGCAGGGACAACAGGTTTTTTAGATTTCGCACTTTCTGTTACCCATTATATGCGGACTAATGGTCGTAGTGCTCAGTTGAGAATTTGCTTGTGGGGTACAGGTCACCACATACAAAGGATTTACTCCACCCGGCGATTCCATCACAACTTGCTTAGGCGGAAAAGTATGCGGTGACACATTTTGTGCTTCTTCTTGTTGTAACATGCTTCCCTCCTGATTAACGTTTTCAGGCAAGCATGATGAGGCCCGCCACCCAACTTAAGGGATCTTTACTCGATAAGTTTCTATTATCCATATTGCCGTTAAATTTCTGCAACTCGCTATCGAAGCACTTCAATCAGCTTTGCCCGAAAATGATCAAGGCTAATCTGCTGTATCTCAACCGGTACTTGTGTTAGGTCATAAAACTCAGGAATTTCTTCTTCGGATAAAGGGTTAATGCCAGTATCCATTAACAAAAATCGATCATAACGACCAAAATTCTGGCGAATGTCCACTTCATCCCAACCCGCCGCCGCCATCATGTCTGGAAAAAAACGGACCCAACCGGGTGTTATAACCATTGTGCGATCTTGTCCTAATTCATTATAACTTTCCTGGCATAAAGCTTCGATACAGTTTTTGGCCCCAAGAATTTTCCCGCCATGGCTGTTAGTAATATGGCACATATCCGGGTGGCAGCCACTGCCAAAAAGAAATCTTGCATCCGCCCCTTCTGTCGCGGCATCCTTTAAAGCCTGTTTCAAGGTAAATTCGAGTTTATCTAAATTAAAGTGCAGCCCGGCATCAAGCCAGGTAATGTCAATATCTCTATACTCTTTTGGTAAAACAGCGGAAAGTTCATCGGTGAAAACCTTGCAGGCAATTATTTTTTTCTTAATCATGGTCATCTCTTCTCCTTCAACAAACATTCATTCTTTCTGACTGGCGACCAAAGAATCCCAAGTCACTTCTTCGTAGATCGAACGTCTCCATTTATAAGGCAAATCCGTTAATATTCCAGGCTCCTTTGCCGTTTGCAGTGACAACAGTAGTTCACGCAAAGTTGTCATTTGCTGAAAGCGATTGTGAGGTTCTCCAAAAGAGGCCCCATGAGGAAACTTAACAAAAGCAGCTCGTGGTGCTAAAAGTTTCTCTGATATTTGACGGTTAATAGAAAGCGAAACAGTAGGGATACCGTTGGCTTCAAGAACACGTGTGATCAGGCCGCCGGCCCGATTGCAAAGTGGTCAGGCAGGGATCGTAAGCATACAATCGATGTCATCTGCCTTAAGTTTTTGGACAAGCTGATGAGCACTCCCATCAGACTCACCAATGAACTCTTGAATCAAATCCCCCCCAAATCCGAAGCTGTAAAAGTTTGTTGCCAGTTTGCCAATAACTTTGGCCTCATTTTGGTATTAAGAATTTGACCAATTCCTCGCCATAATTTGATTTTTTTAACTAAATCCATAAGAAATTCCCTTCAAGGTTACTAATTGGCAGTTATTGCACAATATAATTTCAATTTATTCGATTTGGTAGGCACAGCATAGACGGCATGTGAACAACCGTCTGTAACAACTGTTACATTGTATAATTATAAAACAGAATAATGATTGAAAGGAGAAAATTTCGTTTAATATCGGTACATTTCAACTCATGACGCTTGATGAATGGGTAATGAAGTTTGGAGTTGTTCAGCATCTTTGAAATGAATTTATGCAGAGGCTATGCTATTTTCAATGTGGGCAAGATGAGCTGTTTGTCTTCATGGATAATTTTACCGGCTGCTTTAAGCGCTTTCATGGCGCGGGTTATGCTGACCCGATGGGCTCCGGTTAAAAAACTCAAGTCTTCATGCGTCAATGGAAACTGGATAACTGTTCCTTGCGGGCTGACCGCTCCATGCTCTTTGGCGACACTCGTGAGCACATCGTAAAGCCGATCTTCAATATTGGTGACGGCCAGGCTGCCCACCCGCATTGTCAACCAGGTGATTCGTTCGCTAAGGTTTTTTATGATCTGCAATCCGACCTTGGGGTGTTGCAGGACCAATTCTTCAAATTGGCTGCGGCTGAAACCGCAGGTCAGGGTATCTTCCAGGCAATAGGCACTGACCGGGTATTGGCCTTCTTCCGAAAACATGTTTTCACCGACAAAATCACCGGCCTTGCGGATATCCAGCGTCAATTCAGAGCCGTCATTCAGCACTTTGGAAAGCTTGACGCGCCCGCCTTTAATAAGAAACATTTCGTCGGTCGGGTCTCCCTGCATGAAACACCGCTTGGCCTGTGGCCGATTTTTTCCTTAACGCCTCACGGCTGAGTGCTTCAAGCTCCGCTGTTTCTATGTTCTGGAATATCCAAAGGTGTCCGATACAGGTTGGAGATAGATCAATGTCTTTACCGGCAATCTTTTCACATAGACAAGCCATTTTCCCTCTCAATACAGATTTTTTTCAAAGGTACTCCAATCACCTCACTCAATATCGTATAGAAAATATTTTGGATAAATAGAGTCAGCACCTTAATTTTTGGGCCACAATCAGAACACACAGAAAAAAAGCTTTTCAATCCGCTTTATTTCATTATAAAAGCAATCGCAGATAATGTTATGGATACTGGATTCAGATGAGACCTGTGGTTGAAGAATTCGAGGATACGGAGCGTCAAAACCTGCATAGAGAATAAACGGTTATAATTCGAGCCTTCATTCACAATTCATGATTAAACCTTGCGATCTTTAATCCTTTGGATGAGGAGCATATTTATGAATCCGTTAATTACTGCATTCGATGCCCAGCTTCATCGTGATCAAGTTATCTCATTGTGGCAAGCGGTTTTCGGATATGAGGCAGATCACAATGCACCCCTGCTGGTAATTGACAAAAAGCTTGAATTTGGCGATGGATTGTTTTTTGTTGCGCTTGACGATCAGGCTGTCATCGGTACGGTTATGGCAGGCTATGATGGGCACAGGGGTTGGATTTACTCGATCGCCGTATCGCCGAATTACCGGAAACAACGTATCGGGTCCACACTGTTAGCCTTTGCCGAACGTAAACTTTCTGAAATAGGTTGTATGAAAATCAACCTCCAGATTATGGAAGGTAATGAAGCGGTGGAAAATTTTTACCTGGCAAACGGTTATCACACGGAGAAGAGAATAAGCATGGGTAAGCGCTTGCCGGAAAACATTGCCTGATCCTTGCAAAATACAGGTGTTAACAGCACCGAACAAACGATGGGAAAGATGCTTAAAACCATGCCGCACCCACTGTTGCAGAAACTGGAAAAGGAGACGGACGGTATTTTAAGAACCATCCGGGAATTGGTGGAAATAGAATCCCCGACTACGGACACCCAGGCCTGCAACCGCCTGGCCTGCTATCTTCAAGGTCGCTTGGAAGATTTGGGAATGATCGTCAAACGAATTCCGGCTCCGGATTTTGGTGACCATATCACGGCAGAATTCCCGGGTGACAGGCCAAAAGATCCGGGTATTTTCATCCTGGGCATTATGATACCGTTTGGCCGGTGGGCGAATTAAACAAAAGGCCTGAACGCCAACTGCGAATTAGCCCGCCAGGTTTTGCACCTGGAAGCATTGACCGATTACCAGAGCGGCACCACCGTCAATGTCGGTGTCATCAACGGCGGGACACGATCCAATGTGGTGGCTGAAAATGCCCGGGCTAAAGTAGATATACGTACCGCTTCGGCTTCGGAGACGAACCGGATCCAGCAGGTTCTGGATAACATCACGCCCGATCGCCAAGGTTTTGAGCTGTCGGTTACCCAATTAAAATTCCGTCCGCCGCTGGAGAGACATGCCAAAGTGGTCGAGCTCTACCACAAGGCCCGGCAGGCGGCGGAAGATCTTAACCCTAACATTGCATAAATTCTTGTCATCTAGCCTGGCCGTTATGTCTGAGATCGTTGCTTTTTCCGGGCAGATGCTGAATGCTTGATACTTGATGCTGGATATCTAACAGGACACTATCGGTGAATTTCAACGACATCCAGTATCCAGAAACCAGAATCCAGGATCAGTCAATACTTTCAATGGTCTTCATTGCAGCAGCGAAGTTGGATTTCAAAATTTTATGCAACTATAGGGTTAATTTAGAGCTTCCTGAGCGTTTCAGCGGCGGCGCCAGTGACGGCAACTTTACGGCGGCCATGGGAAAACCCACTTTGTGCGGTATCGGTGCTATAATACGAATCATCCTGCTACCTGGCGCTGCTCACCCGGCACCCGGCCAACGGCTCCCAGTTGAGCAAACTATCCGGCATCGCCCGCTCGAGAATCTATGACGTCCTCCGGGGCCTTGTTAAAAAGAAGGTCATTTTTGAAATCGAGAAAGGCATGTTTGTGCCCCTGCCCTTTGAGGAATTGAAAAAGCGTCTGCGAAATCAATTCGAATCCAACATCATGCTTCTGGAAGAACAACTCGATGCCATGGTCGGGCAGTCTAATTTTGAATACCTGTTCACCCTCAACGGTGTTGAGGAAGTTATATCCAAAGCTGCGGATATTATTGATTCCGCCGGGCAGGAATTGTACCTGCGCCTTTTCCGAAAACCTGGGAGCGTTTGCGGGATCATCTCGACCGGGCAGTTCAGCGGGGTGTCGGCATCCGGTACATATCCATGGGACCCATGGACATTGTTTATGACATCCAGGTTTTCCATCCGGATTCTAACCAGATCAAAGGCAAGATCGGTGGTGAGTCCATCGATATTATCGCCGACAAGGCCGAAGCCCTGGCCGGTATATTCGAGAAAGGCAAGATCGATCATTCCCCTTTCATCTGGTCCCGCAACCACTGGTCCGTGACGACCAACCGGGACAGCCTGCGCCATGATTTTTACCATTACTTTTTCGATAAGCTCTACGAACAGGGACAATCGCTTTCAACGCACGACAGACAAATTTATACGTTTATCAAAGCGGACGATTAATGACTTGATCCTTTAGAAACCATCAACTTTCATGGGAGCGAAACTTGAGAAAATGAGTAACACACAATTCAATCAAAATTCAGCCGACCTTGTCCTTAAAAACGGGAAATTACTCACCATGGATGCCGCTCGACCGCGGGCAGAAGCACTGGCGACCCGGGAAGATAAGATCGTCGCGCTGGGAAGTGCCGCTGAAATAGAACCCTTTATCTCTTCCCGGACGAGAGTTATCGATTTGGAAGGGCAACTGGCCTGTCCCGGCATCATCGAAGGGCATGGTCACTATATGTCGATGGGCGAGTCGCTGATGGGATTGGATCTCAGGCCCACCCGCAATTGGAAGGAGGTTGTTGACCTCGTGGCCGGTGTGGTGCCCGCGGTGGAACCGGGGGCCTGGATTGTCGGTCGAGGATGGCATCAGGCTAAATGGGATGACCGGCCGTCACCCAATATCGAAGGCCTTCCGCTTCATCACAAACTCAGTGAAATCAGCCCCAATAATCCTGTCATCCTGATCCATGCCAGCGGGCACGCTGTTTTTGTCAATGTCCTGGCACTTAAAGCGTCCGGCATTTATGCGGACACCCCGAATCCTGCCGGCGGTGAAATCGTCCGTGATTCACAGGGAACTCCGACCGGAATGTTGCGTGAAACCGCTCAGGATGCTGCCCGGGAAGCGCTGGCCGTGAATTTATCGAAGCGCCCGGCTGACGTAATTGATTCGGAGCGGCGCCGGCAGGTCAAGCTCGCCGCAGATGAAGCGATAGCCAACGGCATCACCAGCTTTCACGACATGGGAGAGACGTTTCAAACCATCGACCTTTACCGCAACTTGGCGGATGAAGGGAACCTGCCGCTGCGGCTCTATGTCTGTGTTCAGGAACCGAGTGAGGTGATGCAGGGTAAACTCGCCGACTACCGGATGGTGGGCTATGGGACTAATTTTTTAACCGTGCGTGCCATCGGAGAAAAAGTGCTCGACGGCGCCCTGGGCGTTCATGGCGGTTGGCTGCTGGAACCTTACGCCGACCTGCCGGAATGCTCGGGATTCAATGTCGTACCGTTGGCGGACATTCGCCGTTCAGCCGAACTGGCGATTCAAAACGGTTATCAGATGGCCATTCAGGGGATTGGCGACCGGGCAGCGCGTGAACTGCTGGATATTTATGAGAAAAATTTCCGTTTGAACCCCTCGCGGGAAGACCCCCGCTGGCGAATCGAACATTGCCAGGTCATTCATCCCGATGACCTGGTTCGTTTTGCAAAATTGAACGTGATCGCGTCCATCAGAGGCGTGTTCGCGACATCGGACGGTCCCTGGGTCGTCAAGAGGCTCGGTGAAAAACGGGCCCGGCAGAGGGGTTACCTGTATCGAACTCTCGTGGAATCCGGCATTACAGTTATCAACGGAACCGATCCGCCGGTGGAAGGTATCAGTCCGGTGGAAAATTTCTACCGGTCCGTTACGCGCCAAATGGAAAACGGCGAGCTCTTTTTTCCGGGGCAGCGATTGACCCGGCAGCAGGCTCTGGAAACCTATACCGTCAATAACGCCTATGCCGCATTTGAAGAAAATATTAAAGGAACCCTGACCCCCGGCAAGTTGGCGGATATCACCGTTTTTTCCCGGGATATCATGACAATTCCCGCGGAAGATATTCTAAACACCAAAATCGCCTATACCATCATTGGTGGCAACGTTAAGTATCCGGAATCCTAAGCCGGACAAGCCGGTTGTAGCGAAGCGTAAATCCCGCTTTATCGGGGAATTGAAGATCGAAAATTGAAGTTTGAAGATTTCGGGAGTCGCTCCGCTCCATCACTTTTTAATAGGTCTTTTTAAAAATGATTCGCCGGAGGATTCGCCACCAAGGCTCAAAGATACAAAGATGAAGTTTAACTAGAGGCTTCGCTTTGTGTCTGGGTGTCTTTGTGGCAGCTTTTTCTCCACCATACATTGATCTGGATTTGATGGGCGCCAATTTGTCAATTTGTTAAAACCGATCCAGAGAAATCCAATTCCGGCCATCAGAGCCGAGAAAGAAAGCATGGCCCAGAGAAGAACCGGTCTGCCGGCATACACTTCAAAAAGCTGCGACCCCAAAAATGGCCCCAGAGACCACCCGATGCCCTGGACCAGCCCGTACAATCCCATATATCGACCTACTCTGTCCGGGGGCGCCAGAGAACCTGTGGCAGCGGTAGTCGCCGGAATGGACATCATTTCGGCCAGGGTCATTAAAACAATACAAAGTATTAAATGGGTCCAGTTGATACTCGCGCCAAACCCCAAAAAGGCAAGCACATAGATAATGGCCCCCAGCCCGATTCTCAGGAATATATTATTATTCTGAAGTTTTTTGTTCAAGTAAATCAGAGACACGATGACGATTGCCCCATTCAATGTATACAAAAGCCCAAGTTGACTCTTGCTGATGCCGACAATTTTGGTGGCATAGATGGAAAGGGTGGACACAAATTGCGATACGGAAAGAAACAACAGAAAGCAAAGCGACAAAAACAGCAGAAAAAAGCGATCCTGTTTGAAGATCTCACCAAAGGTTAGCTTCGGGGCTCTATCCCGGGTTGAATCCCCATTATCCAGGGGCAATTCCGGACACATTCGATAGACGGTCAATGCGGTTAGTAAACAAAAACTGCCTGTCATCATAAAAAGTAAAGCGAAAGGGGTGCGGGCTAAAAAAGCACCAATTGCCGGTCCGATCATCCAGCCGATGTTTAATCCGACCCTAATTTTGCTAAAGGCAACTGTACGGTCATCAACATGGATTAAGTCAGTCGCGTAGGCATTGGCTGAATTTTGGAAAAACGTACCTAAAAAAAACGCAAAAAAAAGCCCGATGGTGATAACCACAAAGGATGAGTTAGTGGCGACCATCAGGGCCAGTGAGAAATGGGACAAACTGCGCAATACAGGGCCGATATACATGACGATGCGTCTGCCGAATCTGTCGGCCAGGTATCCGGAAAAGGGTGCACCGATGATGGTCGCCAGTCCCATCACAGGGAAGATCAACCCCACCGTTGACATGGGGATACCGCGGATGGAATGCAGATAAATGGGCAGGAATGGAAAAACGATGGAACCCGCCAGCGTATTAAAGGCAAATGTGATGGATAATATATTCAGTCTTTTGCGTGCCGTTTGATTGTCTATGGCTGGTATGTTCGACTTCACGGAGTGACTATCTTACCCACTGGTTGGATCCGGGTTTGGTTTTTTCCCAACTTGAAAATTTGTATAGAGCATTTTATAAGATATCGGCTGGGGACTGATAGCACAAAACCGGACTATATGAAATGACAATTATCCCATTGTCTCCGATTTTCGTTTTCATAATTGTTAAATCTGACCAGCCACTGGCTGTGGAGCCGCTAGTCAAATCGAAAAAGAAACTTTGTGCAGTTTCATATAGGCGCCGCCTCTGGCCGCAGAGCGCCCAGTCTGATCTTAGAAGAAACTGTAATTTCATATAAGGGCGCTTTCTGGCGATCGAACCTGATACTTTTCGTACTCGTCCTCGTGCTCGTGAATCAGAATTTTGTCGAGCACGAAGGACGAGTACGAGGACGACGACGATAAAGCCCCTACTCTGCAACCGCTCATGGAACTGCACGAAAATGGCATTGGCTTAATGAAGTTTCATACGAGGGTCACATCAAACCCATTTGCCAGCGAGGAGAAATTATGAGAGACACGACGGTTATTCGGAAAGCAGCCTGGATCATTGCCTGGGATGAGGACTTGAAATCACACACCTACCTTACTGATGCCGATCTGGCGTTTTCCGGCAGCCGAATTGCGTTCATCGGTCAAGATTATTCGGGCCCCTTTGACCAAGAAATTCCAGGCAGAGGGCGGATGGTAATGCCCGGTTTGATCAACATCCATTCGCATCTGTCCGGCGGTCCTTTGGACAAGGGCACCTTTGATGAAGTCGGCACCCCTGCCCTCTGGGGTAATGCCTTATATACCTACAGTCAGCTGTTAAGAGCCGATTCACGGGCGACAAAACCAGGCGCCGTCATTGCGTTGAGCGAACTGATGAAAAGCGGTGTGACCACGGTGGTGGATAATTCCGGATACTATGACGAATGGGTGGAATTATTGGTGGACAGCGGTGTGCGCGCAGTCCTGGCGCCCGGGTTTCGGCAGGCGCGCTGGGTTAATGTCGCCGATCACCGGGTGGATTATGAGTGGGATCATCAGGCCGGTTGGCAGGGATTCAAACGGGCGCTGGAAACGATGGATGCCATCGATAAACGTGGCTGTGAGCGGCTTTCCGGTATGGTATTTCCCTCCCAGGCCGATACGTGTGAAGCGGATTTACTAATCGAGGCGCATGCAGCCGCTGCCGATCGTGGGCTTCCTTTTCAGACCCATGCCTCCCAGACCATGCAGGAGTTCAGTGAAATGATGCGACGGCATGGCCAGAGCCCGGTACAATGGCTGGACAGCCTGGGTATCCTGGATGAGCATACCATTTTAGGGCATTGTATTTACCTGGATCATCACAGCTGGTCCCCACTGCACACCAGGCATGATCTGCCATTGCTGGCGGAAAGAAAAACGACAGTGGCCCACTGCCCCACGGTTTTCGGGCGAACCGGGATGACCCTGGAAAGCTTTGGTGATTATGTTCGGGCCGGGGTCAACCTTGGAGTCGGCACCGATTCCTTCCCCTATAACATGCTTGAAGAGCTGCGCCATACCGGAGTGTACGCCAGAATCACCACCGGAGACGTCCATGATCTGACCTCAACCGACGTATTTAACGCCGCCACCCTGGGAGGAGCGAAAGCCCTGCTGCGAGATGATATCGGCCGTCTGGCGGTCAAAGCCAAAGCGGACATGGTGATTGTCGATACCGAACATCCCCTGATGCGACCGGGTCGTGAGCCGTTGCGCAATTTAATCAACGTTGCCGCGGAGCGTGCCGTCAAAGACGTGTTTATTGACGGCAGGCCGGTAGTGGCGGATGGTGAGATGCTGACTCTCGACTATGAAAACGCATTGATTGAAATGGACGCAGCTCAAATTCGTTCGATTCGAAAAGTTCCCGAGCTCGATTTTCAAAAGCGCACGCTGGATCAGCTGGCACCCATGGCATTTCCGGTAAATCCGGAGCGGTCTAAAAAAAGTATAACTATCCGTTAATACAAATAATTTCCGAATAATGAATTAATTTCATATAATTAATGATTATTTAAATAAAAATTGTCTATAATTTTCAGCTTGACCTTAATACCGATACCCTTTATGAATAGGGCGGAGCTTCAGGCTTCCAATTGTATCGGGTTTGGACCGATACTCATGCATCCTAAACCACTAAAGCCATTTATCTAATGAACATTCACGGTTTGGCCATGGTTGCCATACCATAGCTATTTTCTTGTTGTTTAGCAGCTTTTGACTAAACAGCAGTTTAACCGGGATTTCACTGGATGCCCAATATCAGATGGCAGCGTGCTGCAGGCGATGATATTGACTGGTTTGGCAACATCTAGCGAATCTCATTTCTCTTCACTTAATTTTCATTTCAAATTTAAAAGGAGGTTTTTATGAAGCGAGGACTATTGTTGATTTCCGTTGCAGCATTGTTTCTGTTGTTCAGCCTGAGTGGTGTCTCCGCGGATACGCCGCGCAGTGGTGGGACATTCAATTTTGTTGCTCCCTATGGCGGGGACCTCGTGACCCTGGATGGACATCAGATCAGGCGTACCCAGGATGAAATCATCGCCATGCAGTTTAACCGCGGTCTCTATGTCTGGGACGCCCTCAAAAAACAGCCGGTGCTTGAACTGGCCAACAAAGTCGACATCTCAGCGGATGGATTGACCTACGTTTTTGACATCAAGCAAAATGTCAAATTCCACAACGGCCGTAAAATGACGGTGGATGACATCGTCTGGAGTCTCAACCGCGTCGCGACCTTGAAGCCCTCGCCCACCGGTGTTCGCCATATGAAAGGCATCAAGGGCCTGAAAGATTGCGTGGACGGAAAAGCCGACAAACTTGCCGGTGTAACCAAGGTCGATGAAAAAACATTGAAAATTGAATTGGACCAACTGGTCGATCTGGCTTACGGGCTTTACTGGCAAACCACCTGTGTTCTTCCCAAAGAGGAAGTGGCGCGCAAGGATTTTAGCTCCAAGCCGGTCGGTCTGGGGCCGTTCAAGTTTGTCAAATGGCTTAAAGGCAGTGAAGTGGTCCTGGAAAAGAACCCGGATTATTACCAACCGGGCAAGCCGTATCTTGATAAACTGGTTTTTAAAATTATGACCGAAGGTGCGGCCCGCGACCTGGCCTTTAGAGCCAAGGAATTGGACGCCACCCTGGTGGGCGCCGATCAATATCAGCATTATCTGAAAGATCCCGATATTGCACCCTACATGATCGAAGTGGCCGAGATGTATACACGCCATACGGGCTTCAACCGGAAATACAAGCCGTTTTCGGATGCAAGGGTCAGGAAAGCGTGGAATTATGCCATCAACTCCGATCTGATTATTAAAAAATTCGTGAAAGGCAAGGCGGTTCCGGCCATCGGCTGGCTGCCCACTTCCTCAAAATCCTTTGATCCGAAAATGGCAGGCTACCCCTACAATCTGGAAAAAGCCAAGGCATTGATGAAAGAAGCCGGCTATGAAAAAGGTTTTGATGTCAAGGTCATGGCGGTGAACAACAAATCTTACGGTACCGGCATCGTCCAGGCCTATTTGCCCATGCTGAAAAAAATCGGCATCAATGTAATCATTGAGCAGGTGGAAGGCGCCGTGATGACGGAGAAAGTTTATACCAGCAATGACTATCAGGCCTACATGAGCTCCTTTACCTCCGGGCCCAATGATTACCTGGTGCTTTACCGCTGGCATTCGAAAAATCCGCATGCTTCCGGCAATTATTTTGAATTCAACAACCCGCAATACGATGCGCTGTTAGATAAGGCGGCGGTCGAGATGGATGCTGATAAAAAACTGGCATTGCTGAAGCAGGCCCATGAGATATTCGTTGATGAAGCGCCGGTCTGGTTTTTTAACTACAACAAAGCCATCATCGCCTACCAGCCCTGGGTACATGGTTTAAGGCCGGAAGCCATCGAGCATATGTATCAGTATATGGAAAATGTGTGGGTGGAGGATAGCTCCCCCCGGGCAAACTAGTCATAACAGCTAGAAACTAATCAAGGATAACTCTGGGCCGATTTGAGACATCAAATCGGCCAGAGTCATTCTTTGATTGAGGAGATCTTATGCTTGCGTATTTTATACGTAGGACACTGCAGTTTATCCCCACCATTATCGGTGTGACCCTCATCATTTTCCTGCTGCTGAATGTCCTGCCCGGCAACGCCGCACTGATGGCAGGAGATAGTAGAAGAGAAATGGATACCAAGGCCATTGAGGAGCTCAAAAGAAAGTGGGGACTTCATTTGCCGGTCCATGTTCGTTACGCCAAATACATGTATGGCCTGCTCAAAGGCGATATGGGTACTTCCTATCTGAGAGACGAACCGGTGAGTGATGTCATAAAAGAGAGAATCTGGCCTACCTTGCGATTGGCGATGTATGCCATGGTTATCGCGGTCGGGATTGGAATTCCCCTGGGATTTTACTCTGCATTAAGGCAGGGAACCTGGCTTGACAGTTTGAGTATGGTCGGTGCTGTTTCGGGTGTATCTTTTCCGCAATTCTGGCTGGGATTATTGCTGATGTACTTCCTTTGTGTAAAGGCGAGGTTGTTCCCGGTCACTGGTTACGGAGATGGGGCGGTCATCAACATTATCCTGCCGGCCATCACCCTTGGACTTGGCTATATGGCCTTGCTGGCGCGCACCACCCGGGCCGCCGTGCTCGAAATTTTGACCGAGGATTATATTCGAACCGCCAGGTCAAAAGGAATATCAGAGTTCTTGGTCTATAATAAACATGTTTTGCGCAATGCGATGATTTTGATTCTGACAACGGCGGGGTTACAATTCGGTTCGATGATCGGACAAACAGTTGTCATCGAAAAGCTTTTTTCCTGGCCCGGGATCGGTTCTCTCGTGGTGGACTCGATTTTTCAGCGGGACACGCCGATAACCCAGGGTTGTATTTTGATTATAATACTTGTTTTTCTTGTGGTGAATCTTCTGGTGGATCTAACCTATTCTGTTATCGATCCAAGGATAAAATATCAATAAGGCTAAGGTTTGAATAAACTAACGCAATTGACAAGGAGAACAAATTTGGTGGCGGGTGCCGCTATCACAATTGTGGTGATCAGCATGGCCTTATTCGCTCCCTGGATCGCACCATACGATCCCGTTTACGACGCCGATTTAATGGTTGCCGAAGAACCGCCGTCGTCATCCTTTATTTTCGGGACTGACGATCAGGGCCGGGATATTTTCTCAAGAGTTGTGTATGGAGCGAGAATTTCTCTCAGTGTAGGCTTAATCAGTCAACTCATGAACAGCATTATCGGCGTTACCCTGGGATTGATTGCCGGTTATTTTGGAAAATGGATTGATGATTTGATAATGGGGTTAACCAACATCATGCTCTCCATACCCAGTATCATATTCGCCCTGGCCATCATGGCCCTGTTGGGTCCCGGTTTAATCAATGTGTTCATCGCGTTGGGTTTCACTAACTGGTCATACACCTGCCGCATCACGCGATCTCAAGCGCTTTACACAAAAAATCTAAACTATGTCAACGCCTCCAGGGCGTTAAGCTATAGTGAAGTCAATATTATGTTTACTCAAATTCTGCCCAATATTGTCGGACCGATACTGGTTATCGCCACCTTGGGCATATCGGGCGCCATATTAATCGAAGCCTCTTTATCATTTTTGGGTTTAGGGACCCAACCCCCGACGCCGAGTTGGGGAGGGATGCTGGCAACCGCCAGAGAACAGCTTTTTAACGCTCCCTGGATCTCAATTTTTCCTGGAATGTTCATTTTTATTACGGTTCTTGGGCTCAACCTTTTTGGAGATGGCTTAAGAGATTTATTTGATCCGCACACGTCTCAAAGAAAATAATGGTCAGCGATAGACTACATGGAAAAAGCAACACCTGAAAATAACTCGCACATACTGGAGGTTAAAGGGTTAAGCACTTACTTTTACAGCATCCATGGTGTCGCCAAAGCGGTCAACAATGTCTCGTTCAACCTGAAAAGAGGCGAAATTCTGGGCATCGTCGGGGAGTCCGGTTGCGGAAAAAGTGTCACCTCTTTGTCAATTGTCAGATTGATTCAGTCGCCGCCCGGGCGAATCAAGGAAGGTGAAATTATCTTTGACGGCACCGATCTGCTCACCTTGTCGGAGCATGAAATGCGGGATATCCGGGGAGATAAAATCTCCATGATATTCCAGGAGCCCATGACATCGCTGAATCCGCTTTATACCATCGGGAATCAGATATCCGAGATGTTTATCAGACATAATGGATACGATCGAAAAAAAGCGCTGGATGAGTCCATCGAGATGCTAAAAAAAGTACAGATCCCCCATCCGGAAGCCCGGGTCAGGGAATATCCCCATCAGATGTCCGGCGGTATGCGGCAGCGTGTCATGATTGCCATGGCGATGGCCTGCAACCCGGAGATTTTGATTGCGGATGAACCCTCGACTGCGCTGGATGTGACCATTCAAGCCCAGGTTCTCAACCTGATGCTGGAATTGAAAAAAACATACGAAACCGCGATCATTCTCATTACCCATGATCTTGGCGTCATCGCCGAAGTCGCCGAAAAAGTGGCGGTGATGTACGCCGGCCAGATTGTGGAAGAGGCCGACGTGGAATATCTTTTCGATGATCCGCTGCACCCCTACACCCGGTCATTACTCAAATCGATCCCTATTTTGGGAGAACGATTCGAGAAGCAAGGCAGAGTCGAATTAAATGAAATTAAGGGTATTGTGCCCAGCCTGTATGCATTGCCCCGGGGTTGCAATTTTTATCCGCGTTGTCCGGAAGCGCAGCCGGAATGTAATGAAGCCGGTATTCCGCTAATCTTAACCAGGGATAATCGCCAGGTGCGATGTATATTGTATAATAATGCCTAACACCGAAGCGAAGAATTGAAAATTGAATATTGCAAATTGAATATTCAATCGACAATATTCATTGGTACTAAGGAGCACATTTTGACTGAAAATCTTTTAACCGTAAAAGATTTGGAGGTGCATTTTCCCTATAAAGAATCGTATTTTTCGCTCAAGAAAAAATATGTCTATGCCGTGGACGGTGTTTCCTTTGTGCTCAAAAAAGGACAGACACTGGGGGTGGTGGGAGAGAGCGGCTGCGGCAAAACGACGCTGGGATTGGCGATCATCAATCTGCTTGCTCCCACGGCGGGATCGATTTTTTACAAAGATATTGACATCACCAATATCTATCATTACCCGCTCAAAGAGAGAATGGAGTTTCAAAAGAAGATCCAGATTATCTTCCAGGATCCCTACTCATCGCTAAACCCCAAAATGACCCTGAACCGAATTATCGGAGATCCCCTGAAAATTCATGGTATACATAAAAAAGAGCGGGAAGACCGTATTGCCGATGTTTTAAAGCGGGTCGACTTAACGCCTGAGCATGGACATCGTTTTCCTCATCAATTCAGCGGTGGCCAACGGCAGCGGATCGGTATCGCCAGATCCCTGGCCCTGCAGCCCAACATTATCATCGGTGATGAACCGGTTTCCGCGCTGGACGTATCCATTCAGGCCCAGGTGATCAATCTGCTCATCAGGCTTCAAAAGGAATTCAACCTTTCTTATATTTTCATCGCCCATGATTTAGCGGTGATCGAACACATATCAGACCGAATAGCGGTGATGTACCTGGGCAAGATCGTTGAATTGGCAAACGCAAAAGACATTTACCAAAACCCGAAGCACCCTTATACCCTGGCGCTGCTTTCCGCGATTCCAATACCGAATCCCAAAAAAAAGGCCAAACGGATAATTTTAGAAGGGGATGTTCCGGGACCTCGAAACCCTCCCTCCGGGTGTTCATTCCACCCCCGTTGTCCATCTCGTTTTTCCGGTTGTGACGAAGTATCGCCTACCTTACAGGAAATAGATAAAGAGCATTTTACCGCATGTCACTTATACGGGTAGCTTCAGTTGCATCGTGATTTGACAAAGGCAGATGTCTCCGCTATTTCCGAAAAAATGAATATGCAAAAATAAACCAGCGAATCAAAAAAAAGGCCGAATAGAATGGAAAAGGTAGATCTCTTAGTTAGTGCACCTCATTTTTTTACCATGGAGGGTGACGGCCTTGGTCATCGCTCGAACAGTACAATGGCGGTCGATCGGGGAAAGATATTAGCGCTCGGACCACGGCCGGAGATATTAAATCTATACCGGGGCCATCGGACTATTGATGTCGAAAATCATGCGGTTTTGCCGGGCTTCATCGATGCCCACATGCACATAACCCTATGCGGCCTGCGGGGCCTGGCCCAGGATACCGGGTACTGGATGATGTATGGCCTGGCGCCCTTTTCTCACCAGATGGATGAAGCCACCGGTATACTGGGTGCCCAACTGGCGGTAGCCGAGGCGGTCAGGGCCGGTACCACGACATTCGGCGAGTTCGGCCGCCGTCCCGATTTGCTGATCCCTTTATTTGAAAAGGTGGGGGTTCGGGCGCAGATCACCGTCACCATCCGGGAAGCGCTCGATCGGATTTACAACCCGGGCGAGTTGTATGAATTCGATGCCGCCCGGGGAGAACGCATGCTGGATACCTGCCTTGATATTTTCGCGCGTTTCAACCACGCGGCCGACGGTCGAATAACAGTTCTCTTCGGTCCCCAGGGGCCTGATTTTGTCAGCCGTGATCTGCTGTTGAGGATTCAAAAACTGGCCAGGGACAGGCAAACCAAAATTCATATGCACACCCAGCAGGGGGATCGGGAGACAGCCCAGATGATGATGCGCTACGAAAAACGCCCCATCGCCTGGCTGGATGAGATCGGCTATCTGGATGAGACCCTGATCGCCGTGCACCTGACCGATGCCGATGAAAATGAAGCGCAGCTGGTGGCCCGGCGGGGTGCCGCCATGACGCTCTGCTCGGGATCCATCGGAATCATCGACGGCGTGGTGCCGCCGGCCAGAGCCTTTCAGGAAGCCGGCGGGATGGTGGCCCTGGGATCCGACCAGGCGCCGGGCAATAATAACCACAATATGATCAACGAAATGAAACTCACCGCCCTGTTTAATAAAATTCGCTATCAGGATCCGGAGGTCATGCCGGCCTGGCGGGTTCTGCGTATGGCAACCATCGAAGGGGCCCGGGCACTGGGGCTTGATGCGTCCGTCGGTTCTTTAGCTGCGGGCAAACAGGCCGATTTTATTCTGGTGGACCTGACACGCCCATCCCTGGCACCTGTCTACACCGAGCCCATGCGCAACATTGTACCCAACCTGGTATACAGCGGCCGGGGAGATGAAGTCTCCCTGGCGGCGGTGGACGGCCGGGTTATTTATGAAGACGGTCAGCTGGTTCACCTGGATGAATCGGCGGTGGTGTCCGCCGTACAGGAGGCCGCCGACCGTCTGGGCCCCAGGGCAGCGGACGAATTTTGGAAAGTCAACGGCACCAACGCCCGGTTTATGAAGGAAGGGAAGCTTTGAAAAAGCAAATATCGAATGTCGAAGGAATGAATTCTTTCGATTTTATATAAAAATGACTGAGCGAAGCGATACCATCCTTCGACATTCAATATTCGATGTTCTGCGGTTCTGCGGTTCGCTTTTAAATTTTATAGTCGACATAGCTTGTCGAAGATCGAGAACTGCTCTCAAGTTTTAATAAATTTCATAAGTGCTTAAAAATCTAAAACGTCCAACATGGGAGAACATCACATGCAAGTAAAAGATCTATCCCCGGATCTCATCCTGACCAACGGCTGTTTCTACACCCTGGATTCTGAAAGCTCCGTGGCCCGGGCAGTGGCCATCAAAGACGGGCGGATCGTGGCCGTGGGGGAGGAAGCGGTGGTTGGTGAAATGACCGGACCCGGCACCCAGCAACTGGATTTAAACGGCCGGGCCGTCATCCCCGGCATCTTTGACAGTCACCACCATCTGATGTCGGTGGGGGCCAAGCTGTCGGCGATCCGACTGGACGAATGCCGGTCACTGGAAGAGATGATGGAACTGGTCCGGGAACGGGCCAGGGTCACTCCCGCCGGTGAATGGATCATCGGCCAGGGCTTTAACGAGAGTAATTTCAGCGAGGGCCGGCTGCCGACGCGCCACGACATCGATCCGGCCACCGTTGATCACCCGGTAATCCTGATGCGGTTTTTTAATACGGATGCCGTCAACAGCCGCGCCCTGCGTCTGGCCGGTGTGACCCGGGAGACGTCCGATCCAGCAGGGGGCCGAATCGAGCACGACCCCGATGGAGAACCCAACGGCATTCTGAGAGCCAGCGCCAAGATGCTGGTGCGCGGCCTTTTACCCAGGCCGTCAATGGATGACATGAAGGATCACCTGCGGTTGGCTTGCACCGAGGCCCATCGATACGGCATCACCAGTGTGATTGAACCGGGGCTCCATGCGCGGGAGATGCGCGCCTATCAATCCTTCTACGATGACGGCGAACTGTCTGTCCGCGTCAACATGATGCCCAGCTGGCACGGCTTCAACGAGGATGAAACCGAAACGGTCCTGGACCATCTTGCCAGGGATTCAGGCATGGTCAGCGGCCTGGGTAATGGGTGGCTGCGCATTGGCGCCCTGAAAATGCTCATCGACGGCGGCACCACACCTCACACGGCTTTTATGTATGAGCCTTATGTTGGTGACAGCGAACTGGTGGCATTCAATCGTATCCCGCAGGATAAACTGCGTCAGTACTTCAACACCGCCCAGGAACTGGGTTGGGACATCGGTATCCATTGCTGCGGCGACCATGCCCAGGACATGGTCGTCGACACCCTGGCCGGGGTCATTCGTGAGATTCCCCGGGCAGACGCCCGCCACAGCATCATCCACGGCTATTTCCCCACGCCGCGTGCCCTGGATCAGATGGCCGAATGCAGGCTGGCCACTGTCGTCCAGCCGACCTTTATTTACTGGGAGGGCAATTCCATATTCAACGACGTGGGGGAAGATCGGGCACTGAACTGGAAGCCGGTGCGCAAGTACCTGAATCATGGCATTTTAGTGATGTCCAGCTCGGACGTGCCCAGCACGGTCTCGGCCAACCCTTTTGTGGCCCTGTATTCTCTGGTTACGCGCAAAAACAACCTCGGCCGGGAGGTCGCTTTGCCAGAGGCCGTCAGCCGCGAGGAGGCCCTGCGCGCCTACACTACCAACGGCACCTGGCTCACCCGCGAAGAAAACCTCAAGGGCTCCATCGAAGCCGGTAAGGTGGCCGACATGGTTGTTCTGGAGCGCGACTACTTTGCCGTACCGGACGAGGAAATCAAGGACATTCGGGTGGAAAAGACCATGGTTGGCGGCACCCTCGTGTGGGAAATTTAGAGCGTTTGATTCAAATCCTAGAAATTAATGACAACCTAAAAAAGATTCTAAAAACTGACCGTATCGGAACGTTACCATGGCAAACGCTCTAAGTGACCACCAAACAGATAATGAGGAATGACAGCATGAATCAACCTGCAAAAAACTTGATGTGGCCGGAGGTCCTGCCAAGGGGCGGCAACCGGAGACTGGAAAAACTGGAAAGGTTGTCGCCCTGGTTCGAGATCTACAGGGTGAGCGAGGGTGTATTTGCCGTGCTGGAGCCGGGCCACACGGAGGAGGCGATTTCCTACCTGATCCTCGGTGGTGAGCGCGGGGTTCTGCTCGACACCGGCATGGGCATCGCCAATCTTCGGGCCGAAATAGAGCGGCTCACCGATCTGTCCATTGTTGTCGTAACCAGCCACGGTCACTACGACCACGTTGGCGACCACCATCGATTCAGTGAGGTGTGGGCCTTTGACAGCGACAGCGATGTGGCCCGCATCGAGCAGGGCAGGTCCCGTGAAGAATGCACCCAATACATGGCGCCCGGCCTCTATCTGGAATTGCCGGACGGCTTTGACCCTGCAACCTACGAGATTCTGCCCTCGCGGGTGACACGACGGCTGCAGCACCTGGAGGTCATCGATCTGGGCGGGCGGACTCTGACGGTGCACCACACACCCGGCCACACCGAGGGCAGCATCTGCCTGCTGGATAGCCGTGACAACCTGCTATTTACCGGCGACACGTTTTACCCGGGCATGATGTTTGCCCACTTTGAAGACTCGGATTTGGCCGTGTATCAGAAATCGATTGACTACCTGGTGGACCTGCTGCCCCGGGTGAATCACCTCTGCCCGTCGCACAACGAGGCTTACGTTGACAAAACGGCCCTGGTCCGGGTGCAGGAGGCTTTTGAGCAGATCGTCAACGATGCTGCACCCTTTGAAACCGAGGGCAACGCCCGGGTCTACCGTTTCGATGGATTCGGACTGATGGTGCCGGAGTAGATAAAGAGAACGGATCGGTGGTGGGAAACTTATTTATAAAATCTGAATCCCAATTCTCGGATCGGCATATGGTTTCGGCCGGCCATTATTTAGCTGCCGATGCAGCACGCGGGATTTTGGATGCCGGCGGTAATGCCGCTGATGCCGGTGTTTGCGGTGGTATCTGCCTGGCGGTACTCCTGTCCGAATACGTTAATTTTGCCGGGATGGCGCCCATCATATACCGCGATGTTATGAAGTGCCCCAAATCCGTCACATCGTTTCCAAGCATGAGAGCAACGCCGCATACATGGCCGGTATGTACGGCTATCTAACCGGTCGCCCCGCAGTGGTGCTGGTCACCGCCGGGCCGGGCGCCACAAATTCGATATCGGTTGTGGCACAGGCCTATGCCGCTTCTCTGCCCATGGTCCACATCTCAGGCGATGTGCCCCTGAATGCCGTCAACGAAGCGTTTCACGGCGTGGACCGAACTGATTTTCTTGACGCGGATTGCGATCACCGCTACTGCTGGCCCGATCGCCCGGCCATTCTTGCGGCCGTGCTGAAAGCGATAGGTGAATAGAATTTGTTTTTGTACTTTTTGCGGAAATGTAACTTCAATGGTCTAGCAAAAATTGAATATTTTCAATCTTCAACATTCAATTCCGCGATAAAGCGGGATTTACGCTTCGCTACAACCGGCTTGTCCGGATTAGGAGTATCAAATAAATGAAATATGCCGAGCGATTACAGGAAGTGAAGCGTGTCCACTGGCACATGGTTAGAAAACTGATTAATGCCAAAGAGGCCCAGGGTGTTAAGACCATCAGCCTGGCATCCGGCAATCCGGACCTGCCGACCCCGCCGGCCATCGTCGAGGCCGCCCGTGAGGCTCTGCGGGATCCGACCTTCCACCGCTATCCCTTCAGCTATCAGACGCGATACGGCGCAGCCGTCGCTTCCTGGTACCGGGACCGATTTGACGTTGAGTTGAATCCCGCAACCGAAGTCCGCCACCTGGCCGGTTCCCAGGAAGGAATTGGCAATCTGGCCTTGACCGTGATGGAACCGGGAGCCGTGGCGCTGATACCGGCCCCGGCTTACGACAGTTACGCCCGGGCCACCCGATTTGCCGGCGGTGAAGTTTACCTCCTGCCCCTGAAGGCGGAAAACGATTTTCTGCCCGACCTGACGGCCATCCCGGCAGATGTGCTGGACCGGGCCCGGCTGCTGTGGCTGAATTATCCGAACAACCCTACCGGAGCCATTGCACCGCTTGTTTTCTTTGAAGAGGTGGTGGCCTTTGCAAAGCGAAACGGCATCTGGGTTTGCCACGACAACGCCTACTCCGATGTCAGTTTCGATGGCTACAAGGCCCCCAGTTTTCTGGCGGTGGATGGTGCCAGGGAGGTCGGCATCGAACTGAACACCCTGAGCAAAGCCTTTAACATGGCCGGCTGGCGTTTGGGCATGGCAGTCGGCAACCCGGAATTGCTGAACGCTCTGGCCTTCGTGAGCTTTAATACCAGCATGGGGCTCTTTGGCCCATCCCAGATAGCTGCCATTGAAGCGTTGACCGCCGATCAAAGCTGGATGCAGGAACGCAATGAGCGTTACCGCAAACGCCGGGACATTATTGTGGACGGCCTGCGGGCCATCGGGCTGCAGCTGCAGCGTCCCAGGGCAACGCTTTATATCTGGGCCAAACTGCCCCCGGCGTTCAGCGACTCTCTGGAATTTTCAAAAGGGGTCCTGGACCAGACCGGGGTCTGGATCACGTCGGGTACTTTCTTCGGACCGGCCGGCGAAGGCTACGTGCGCGCCAGCATTACACTGTCTACAGAAGACTTGATCGAGGCCATGGAGCGCCTGCAGACGCTGAAGTTGTAAAGAAAGGTTTCAGGATTCGATGATTTAGGGATTCAGGAATGGAGGGATTTAGGAATTAGAATGACAGAATACCTTCAATTCCTGAATTCGCAATTCCTAAATTTAGCTCCTGACACCTGACACCTAAAACCTATAACCCATACAAACTACTAACCGACGCAAAAATACAGATTATGAAAATAAACAAGAAAAAAACAATATCACCCAATGACCAGTGGACGGCAGACGAATTCAATGGAATGCCTTACCGGTGCCTGGGCAACTCGGGCCTGCGCGTGGCAAATGTCGGTATCGGTACCTGGAAATTCGGCTATCCCGAAAAAGGTGATGGTGCCCGGGTGGACGAAAGAACAGCTCACCGAATTTTTGACCGTGCCATAGAGATCGGCGCTACGTTCTGGGATACCGCCAATCGCTATAATGATGCCACCGGAAATTCCGAGCGGGTTATCGGCTCCTGGCTGGCTCTGAACCCTTTCCAGCGGCGCAATGTGATTCTGGCCACTAAGATTTATGCGCCCATGGACGGCGTCTCACCCAATCACAGCCGACTGTCGCGTCTGAACATCATCCAGTCGGTATATGCCTGTCTCGAACGGCTGCAGGTTGACTATATCGATTTGCTCTATTTCCATATTTTTGATGCGACGACGCCGATCGAGGAGAGCCTGGCGGCCATTGAGGATCTTGTGCGGGAAGGTGTCATTTGCTATTTTGCGGTTTCCAATTTCATGGTCGACCAGCTGAAGCAGTACCGGTCATGGGAGTCCCGATTTTCGAACCGGGTCCGGGTTCTGGCTGTTCAAAATCAATTCGACGTCATCAGCCTGGAGGATCCTGAAAAATCCGGTGTAATTGATTATTGCAGGCAAAACGGCATGTCCTTTATCGCCTGGACCCCCTTGCTTAAAGGGCTGTTAACGGACAAATATCAGGATTTATCCACTGTCGGCAAAGGCGATCGACTATACGACGAAGGTACCCTGGATGCGGCCTGCAAGATGCATGAATTTCAACGCATTAAAAAGCTGGCCCGTCTTGCAAAAGAATGGAACCTTACCCTCAACCAGCTTGTCATCGCTTACATGCTTGCCATACCGGGCATGGGCCCTGTGATCGCCTCTGTTTCCAGCGTCAGTCAGCTGGAATCCAATGCAACGGGTGGACGGATAACTTTCTCCCCGCAAGAGATTTGGGAGATAGAGGAAATTTTAACGCCAAAATGAATCAGCACAAAGAAATTCTAATTATCGGCGGTGGCGTGATCGGCGTGTGTATCGCCTATTACCTGACTGCAGAAAAATATGACGTAACCCTGGTGGAAAAAAATCAAATCTGCTCCGGCAGCTCCCATGGCAACGCCGGGCTGATCTCATGTGCCAACCCCATTCCCATGGCCGAACCGGGGGTCATTAAAAAAGGTTTGCGCTGGTTGCTGGACGCCGAAGGCCCGTTTTACATCAAGCCGCGTCTCGATCTGGAATTGTTGCGCTGGGTGTTGGGGTTTCGTGCCGCCTGCAGGGAAAAGCCGATGCGGCGTACGATCGACGTCACGCTGAACATGCGAAAGATCAGCAAACAGCTCTCGGCTGAATTGACCACAGAAGATAAATTATCCTTTGGTTGGCAGAATAAAGGCCGAATGCTTGTTTATCAAAAAGAGGACGGTCTCAAAGATGGTATCGAAACGCTTAATTTTTTAGGCCAATACGGTGTCAGCGGGAAAATACTGGACGGGCAAGGTGTACGCAAAATGGACCCCAACTTGCAGTCCTCCGTGGTTGGCGGCATCTATTACCGGGATTATGAGCATGTCATGCCGGAACGATATGTGAATGGTATGGCGCGCCTGGCCGAAAATAGAGGCGCTGTCTTAAAAACCGCAACCGAGGTGATCGGATTTGAGACCGCCGGAAAACGAATCACCAGAGTCGTCACCACCCGGGGTGATTTCCACCCGGATCAAGTTGTTTTGGCGGCCGGATCATGGTCACCGGTGATCGCCAAAGATTTGGGGTTGAGGCTTCCGATCCAACCGGCCAAGGGATACAGCATCACCGTCAAGCGAATCCCCGCCTGTTCGGAAATTCCGCTATCGCTGGCGGACCATAAAATTGCGGTGACGCCCATGGGAGAACAACTCAGGTTCAGCAGCAATCTCGAACTGGGCGGATATGATTCCTCCATTAATCGGCGCCGAGTCGCAGCTACCCGCCGGGTGGCAAAACACTATCTATCCGGAATCGATAATCTGGAACTGATTCAGATATGGAGCGGTTTCAGGCCAAATACACCGGACACCATGCCCATCATCGAGCGGAATCAGACCTATGATAATCTGGTCCTGGCCACCGGACACGACATGCTCGGGATGACCCACAGCCTGATAACGGGCAAGCTGGTCTGTGAAATTATCGATGGCAAAAAGCCGTCCGTCGATCTGGAGCCCTTTCGGCTGGGGAGGTTTTGATGATCGGGGAGCTAAGTGCTCCTATTCGTAATTTCGGTTTCGTATTAGCACTAATTTTTTTTCACCGCAGAGGCGCAAAGAGCGCAGAGATAATTTTTCTTTTCATTTGCCTTTGAGAGGTAGGCAAATGAAAAATTAATACCCCCTGCGACCTCAGCGGCTCTGCGGTGAAATTTATAAAATTTCTTCTGTTGTAAGGTCAAATAGCTGTTAAGCAATCAGACGATTATACGTCCCTGTATTTATGAAACTATGTACTAAGTCTTGAGGAGGTATTTTCAGGCCGGATGTGGTCAAAAACGACTTGAGGTTTCAGAATTCAATGATTGAGGAATTAGAGTGACAGAATACCTTCAATCCCTAAGTTCCTGAATTTAGCTGCTGAATCCTGACACCCGATCCGCCTCTCGCGGAAAACCTAAAGCCAACCTTACATATCATGGAGGACTACACTCAATGTCAAAAATGAATGCATTTGAAGCCACTTACGGCGGTGAAGGCTGGTCGCCTCGCACCCGGAATATGAACCAGGAAATCGGCACCCTGTGGGGTGCCTGCGGGATCGACAGTGAATGGGCGCCGCTCAAAAAAGTCCTGCTCCATTCGCCCGGCAAGGAGCTGATGGCATCATTGGACGATTATGATGCCGCCCAGATGCTCGAACCGCTCGATGTCCCCAAAGCCCGGGCCCAGCATGAAGATATGGCGGCGGCATTTAAGAAATCCGGCATCGAGGTATTTTACATCGAGCCGGATGAACCGGCCACGCCCAATCAGATGTTTGTAGCCGATCTCATGGCGGCCACCCCCGAAGGCGTTATAATTGCCAGACCGGCCTCCACGGTTCGCGCGGGTGAAGAACGGTGGGCGGCACGGCGTCTGGCCGACATGGGTGTGCCGATTGTGAAGTCCATTCGCGGCAACGGCACCTTTGAAGGGGCGGACGCCATGTGGCTGCGGCCGGATGTCGCCATTATCGGCCGCGGGCTGCGAACCAACGACGAAGGTGCGGCCCAGGTGGCATCCATTTTGAAGGAAATGGGGGTTGAAGTCGTCCAGGTCGATCAGCCCTTTGGCTCGATGCACCTGATGGGCAGTCTCCGGTTTGCCGACCAAGATTTAGGCCTTGCTTACCCCAACCGTCTGGCACACAGAGCGGTTGAGGCTTTAAAGCGCTGCGGCATTGCGGTGGCCTTCGTGCCGCGCACGGACGAACTGCGCTCCGGATCGCCTTTTAATTTTGTCTGCCTGGGACCGCGCGAAATTTTGATGCCGGCCGGCAATCCCCAAACCCAGGCCTATTACGAATCGCTGGGCATCAATTGCCATACGGTGGATGTCAGCGAATTGAGAAAGGCGGCCGGGGCCATTGGCTGTTTGACCGGCATTGTTGAACGGGAGCTGGTATAATGAGAAGAAAAGACAAGGAAATAGCAGATCCCCAAAAAATAGAGGCGGTTTTAAACCAGGCACAAATCATCCACATCGCCATGCTCGATGGTGAGCGACCGTATATCATTCCCCTTAATTTCGGTTACGCTGAAAACACCATCTATACCCTAACATTGCATAAATTCTTGTCATCTAGCCTGGCCGTTATGTCTGAGATCGTTGCTTTTTCCGGGCAGATGCTGGATGCTTGATACTTGATGCTGGATATCTAACAGTACACTGTCGGTGAATTTCAACGACATCCAGGATCCAGAAACCAGAATCCAGGATCAGTCAATACTTTCAATGGTCTTCATTGCAGCAGCTAAGTTGGATTTCAAAATTTTATGCAACTATAGGGTATATTCACTGCGCCCGGCAAGGCAAAAAAATTGATCGCGCCCTGGAAATTGGCGGCATCAATGCCGCAACCCCCAATCCGCCCGGCGGAGAAAACTTAAATCATGCCGCCAGCGGCAAGCCAAGCGGTATTTTGCTCAACGAAGCCCAGGCCTTGGGTTTCAAAACACATACCGGAAATGACGCCGGCCCAATGTGAAAGGGCGCTGAAACGGGCGATTGACGAGTGCATCAAAAATGGACTGACAAGTCTTCATGAAACCCGAACCACAGCATTGGTGCTAGACGCCCTGCGTTCGCTGGCGGATAAAAGCGAGTTGAAGAGCAGAATATATGCCATGGTTGATTTGCCTGACAAAAGTCTGGTCGCATATTTTATTCGAAACGGACCGGAGATCAGGGATGATCGCATGCGGTGCGTGCGGTGCGTCAAAGTGTTTGTCGACGGCGCGCTTGGCTCTCGCGGTGGGCTGATGCTGGCCGATTTTATCGTCATTTCCGATGATGTCCGAACGGTGACCGCCAAACAATTACTGTCGATTAAGGTTTTGCAAACCTATGTGGGCGGCAGACTGGTTTATGATTCACAACTCTGAGCTTTGCGATAAAAGGTTTCAGGTGTCAGGAAGGCTAGGTACTGTATCCGGGTACCTAAGCACCCGCATTTAACTTAACAATTTAAAAAAGGCGAACCGCAGAATAACCCGCTTCAAGCGGGTATGTCGAAGGATTGTATCGCTTCGCTCTATCATATTTACGAATTAGATCGTGCAACCTTAAGGGCGAAAGAGGGATACCTGAAGCTCGTGTGAAACTACATTGGAATAATGTAGGGTCGGCCTCCGTGCCGACCGTATCCCGGTGCATAACGTTCGTTCTAATCTGGCGGGCACGGAGGCCCGCCCTACGATTTTGGGAAAGTTATTTCTCGATTTGACTGGACGCTAGCGGCCAGCGGCGGCGCTCATTTTAAACATTGATTTAGACAGGATAACAGGATTAATCCCGCTTTCAGCGGGATTGATCCTGTCTAAAAAATAAATAGACAGAATACCTTACTTCGAAATTCGGCATTCATTATTCGGTATTCTGCGGTTCGCAGTAATATTCAGAAAAGAGGTATCTCCCATGAAAAATATTGCCGACTTAATCAAAGAAGACCGTCTCATCCAGCTCACCCAGACGCTGGTGGAAATCCCATCAGTCACCGGTCACGAGCATTCCCTGTCAGATTGGGCGTTCGAGTATTTTACTTCCCTGGGAATGGATGAAGTCAAGCGATTGCCGGTGGAAGATACGGGCGACACCATTGTCTGCTGGCTGGAGGGATCCCAGGACGGCCCCGGGATGCTGCTGCTCTTCCACCTGGATACCTTCGATGTCTGTAACGGATGGGATACCGATCCGTTTAAAACCGTGCGTGACGGCAATCGATTGTTCGGTTTGGGAATTCATGACATGAAGGCCGGCGGCGCCTGCATATTAGGCGCCCTGGAAGCGATTGTTCAGTCCGGGGCACAACTGGGTGGGCGCCTTTATATTGTCGCCACCACGGATGAAGAAAACTGGTCGCGCGGCGCCCATGAAGTCATTAAAAGCGGACTGCTGAAGGAATGCATCTGCGGATTGAACCCGGAACCGACGGCGCGACGCGAGGTCCGGATCGGCCAGCGGGGCCGGCATGTATTTCATCTGACCTTGAAGGGAAAAACCATCCAGGCGTCCTATGACCATGACGAGGGGATTAACGCGGTTGTCGACGCGGCCAGACTGGTGACCGCCCTGGATCAGATCCCACACAAGGCACTGGGTGTCAACGAAGCCTACAATATAACGGGCAACCTGGCGGTCACGTCAATCCAGGGCGGATCCACCATGATCTTGATTCCCGAGCGGGCCCACGTTTACCTGGATCGCCATACGATCCCCGGTCAAACCGCCGAGTCCGAAGCGCAATTGCTGCGGGAGATAATTGAAAAATCGGGTATTAAATCGACCGTTGCGATCGATTGGGACGAGCGTCCCACACCGGCGCCAACCGCCTATCTGGTTCCCGAAGACGCCGCAATTGTCAGGGAGATCGACCGGCAGATTCAGTCTGAATTTAACGAACCGCCAATCCACGTGATCGGAAGAAGCGTGAATGACGCCTCGCATTTCACGGTTTACGGCGGGATTCCCACACTGCTTTACGGCCCGCAGGGAGGCAACACCTGCAAGGCAAATGAATACCTGGAGGTGGATTCGCTGGTACCTACCGCGAGAATATATCTGAATACGGTGCTGAATATCTTAGGCGCAAGCTAGGGCTTTGGCCCGATTGAAGTTCTGGAGCTGGAGTATAGGAGTGTTGGCATAATTTAGGTGCTATGACCGAGATTCAGCTTTACATCTAAAAAAAAATTAAACAGAACTTGACCTGACACTAAACCTAACAGTGATCTGTTTTACATTATCTGTAATTTTCAGCGGCTCAATTTTTATCAGATACGTTGGGGTATCACAGATTGGGAACCAAATTCCATCACCACAAGATATTGTATAGGCTTCAAAAGTAACCTGGGGATGTAGAATCCCCAGGTTTAAATTGTACGCTGATCAAAATTATCGTTTCATACGATCTACACCAGTATAAGGTTCACCTGTAGCAACAGGTGTATGAGGATACTCTTAAATTTGCGCCTCATGACGTGCTTTCATATGATCGAACGCAGGCCAAGCCCAGAGGAACTGAGCCATTAACGGATGCTCTTCCCGAGGATCTTTTTCGAGGTCAAAGAATCCTTTACCAGCTAATCCAGGCGCAGCACCAGCAAAGTGCCGCTTGTACTGCTGCTTGACGATAGCGGAAAGTTGCGGCCCCTGATAAATGAAAACATGATCCCGTCGCCCGTGCCCATCACCTTTCAGTAGAAGTGCAGTCTGGTCGATCCCGTCAATGACTCGATCTCTGGGGATAGAGTCCATTTTTCCACCTAAACGGGCAAAAGTCGTAAACAAGTCAGTAACATGCACCATGTCATGCACTACGGCACCTTTCTCGATCACGCCCGGCCAATATGCGAATGCCGGAACACGCACACCGCCTTCAAGAAAATCATTTTTACCACCACGAAATATACCAGGATTTTGGTAGGTATCAGGCCAAATTTCTGCCATGGGCCCATTATCGGCCATGAGTACTATCAGTGTGTTGTCTGCAATGCCAAGATCTTCCAGCATAGCCACAATCTCACCGATCTGCTTGTCTAAGCGGTAAAAACTCTCAGAACTGGCTGTGCCATTCGGGGTTTTTTTTGGTGAGTTCTTCTCAGAAAACATTTCCAACACATTGGGCCACCAGTCCAATAGGAAGGGCTTGTCATCATTGGCATGCTTTTGGATGAACAGTTTCACACGTTCATAAGCCATGGTATTAAATTGGTGATACTCTTCGGCATTGTGGGGCGTGGAGACCTCTTTACCCTTCTGCCCCTCGAAACCTTCTACAGCCCACATCCATTCAGTCGGACGGAAATTCTGATCGAGCGCATAACGATCCCATTCGTCTTTGCCCCACCCGAGGGTATAGAATGCATCCTCCGCCTCAGGAGTGAACATTTGACCAGCAAACTGATTGTAAAGAGTAAAGATTGCTTCGTCATAGCCCTGATTGTGTAAATAGGATTCTTCCTGATCTCCGAAATGAGATTTTTCAAAGAATCCCGTGTTGTAATCATCATCAAGCACTTCAGCAATAGTTACTTCAGAACCAGGTAGTCCCATTCGATGAATTGGGAAGATAGGAAAAATCATGCCGCTACGTACTGGTTGTCGACCCGTTGCTGCTGCAACACGAGTAGGGGTACAAGAAGGCTCTGTATACATTCGGGTGAAGGTCATTCCTTCTTCCGCCAGTTTATTAATATTGGGTGACTTGTAACCAGTTACGTTATTAAGCATCGGATGACCTATTGCGCCGTACTTCATATCATCCCACATTATATGAATGATGTTCGGGCGCTTACCATGCTTTTTACGAAGTGATTCTAATTTTTCTTCAATGTCTTTATCTTCTGCTGCCCACTTATCACCGTGCTGCTTCTGCAGGAGTTGAAACTCAGAGTCATGATTAATGTCTCCAGAAAATGCCAGGGTGAATGAATTTAGTTTCAAATTAAGTCTGCGAAATTATATTGTCAAACCTCATTTAAAATAGAAAAGGTAGACTACAACATCTTGTGTCTACCTTATTTAATGCAGAACTGGTGATATTCCCATAAACTGCTCACGACTCACACAAATTTCAGATATTTCGATACCTCAATTGACCACCCGCTCTTTAATTTTATCACTGACCTGGTAGAACCAGTAAACGGTCTGAGCCACCACCGGACCAAACGGTTTGCCTGCATAATCGAGGCCGAAGGGTTCGAATAATTTATAGGTTTCTTCTCCATTGGCGATCGCGGCAGCTGCGACTTCAGCCCCGGCCACGGTGGAGCACATCCCGTGCCCGCAAAATCCCTGGCAATACCAGGAGCCGTCTCTCATCCTTCCGATTTGTGGCATTTTATGCTTGGTATACCCCATGTACCCTCCCCAGGCCACTTCGGCCTTGATCCCTTTCAACTGGGGATAGACATGCAAAAGATCCTTTATCATAATTTTTTTGAGCGCCTCCTGGGAGGGATGAAACATTGAAACTCGGCCCCCCCACAGCAGGCGGCTGTCGGGCAGCGGGCGGTAATAGTTGGAAGACGTCCGGTTGTCAGAAGCACCATGAGGGGCACGAATTGCCGTTTGCATCCGGTCGCCCAGGGGCTCCGTCAGCAGAACGTAGGTGGCCACCGGGAGCGTCGCATTGGCCAGTTTCATTTTTAAATTGCCGATATAGGCACTGCAGCAATAAACGACCTGATCGGCGATGACGGTGCCCCGCCTGGTTTTGACATGCCATTGATCACCGACTTTTTTAACTTCTGTCACCGGAGATTTTTCATAGACCCGGGCGCCAAGGCCCACCGCCAGCTTGGCGACGTGGCCGGTATATTTTAAAACGTTGGCAATTAAAGCACCGGTCTTGAAATAGGCATCATAGTACCGTTCCGTTGTGAAGTACTCGCGAACCTTCTCCCGCGGCCAGAATTTAAAATCTTCACCAAACACCTCGTTCATTCGTTCAACATGGGATCGAACTTTTTCGGTTTCATTAAACCAGGAAACGTTCAAAATCCCCGTGTTGAGATCCAGCAGATCGTCCTCGAGGCCCTCCATTCGCCGGCGAATGAGTTTCATCGCCGATTGGGTTAAGCCATACAATTCTTTAGCCTGGTTCTCTCCCACTTTTTTTACGATATCAAAAGGCGGCAAAGAATACCCGGCTGAGATGAAACCGCCATTTCTACCGGAGGCGCCCCAGCCGATTCGATTCGCCTCGACCAAAACCGGGTTCTTAACGCCTCGATCGGCCAGGCCCAGAACCAGTGCTGACCCGGCCATCCCGCCGCCGATTACGCAGACCGGTGTTTTGACCTCTTCATCGAGCTCGGGATGAGGTGATTCATTTCCTAACGACCGGGAATAATAGCTGTCGATATGTTCATTATCCTGGTTTACATTATCATAGGGCGTAGCTAAATCTTCTTTGAAACCGTTCATGCTCTCCTCCGAGAAACTGCAGCTTTATTATTGGGATCCCTCATAAAAATTTTCAATGGTTTTGATATATTCCGGGTCCAAACCGACTTGCCTGGCTCCAGTCAACATACCCTCTACATAGGTCATTGAAGGCGGAAACGGGCCCTGGGGGTCAATGACCTGGTACAGGTCGGCAGGGTGGATTTTGCCGTCTTCTCCCAGGATTAAAAACGATTTTCGCTGATAGTCACCCTTGTACACCCCATCCATATCGTCTAAAATTTCCATTTCTTTTGGCGGCACCTCGTAAAGCGCCCCATGCACCATTTTCCCGGGGGCCGGCATGGCATTGCTGATGCCGCCCTGTTTTTTTTGGGACCAAAAGCTGAACTGAACCTCATGGTTGAGCAGATACCCCTTCATTACAAATTCGGCACTGGGCAGGAGGGTTTTTAAAAAGTCGAGTTGCAAATTGGAACCATAACCGAAGTGATACATACCTCATTCCTTTTCAGAATAGATGATTTGAAAATGTTGATGAATACGTTAATCGCTTTTATACTATGGTGAAAAACATATCTATTAAGATGGGGGGGGCGTGTCAAGAGTTAACCCTGTACAGTGAGGAATTGCCGGTGGTTTATGCCCTCTGATGACTTGAGGGCTGTGGCACCCCCCCCCACTGTTTTGATATTCACAAAGTGTTTGCAATTATTTTAAGAAAACTGATATTTACATTTCTCTTAATATATTCGCACTTAGGAAGGGTTAGAAATGTTTTCCAAAACTGCCCATTGGTATGATGCATTATACGGTTTCAAGGATTATCAGCAGGAGTCTCATGACATAATCAATCTGCTCAAAAAAGAACATCCCAAAGCAAAATCCCTTCTTGATGTCGCCTGCGGGACGGCAGAACATGATAGATACCTCTCCGGGGTCTACCGTGTAAACGGTCTTGATATAAACCCTGCGTTTATCAACATCGCCTCCCGGAAAAACCCTGAAGGCCAATACCTTGTGGCAGATATGACTAATTTCACCTTGAACAAAACGTATGACATCGTTTTTTGCTTGTTCAGCTCAATCGGGTATGTGAAAACCTTAAACCGCCTCGTAAAGATGTTGCGATGCTTTAAAGAGCACCTGAATCGAGGGGGTATTGTTGTTGTTGAACCCTGGTTTTCCAAAGAACAATGGAACACGGATGGATCGGTTCACATGCTCACGGGAGAGACAACCAGGGGCAAAGTATGCAGAATGAACATAAGCCAACAAAAAGGCTCACTTTCCATAATCGACTTCCACTATTTAGCCGGGACAAACAGGGGGATTAGACATATTAGAGAACGCCATGTGCTTGGGTTGTTCTCCCCAGAAGAGATGCAGAGCGCATTTAAGAAAGCCGGATTTATTGTTAAATTTGACAAGGCTGGATTGACCGGCAGAGGACTGTATCTGGCAAGGTAAACATAAGATCACCGAATCGCAGGAAATCGATGCAAGCAACCATGCCGCGCGTTTCATACACTTCCACATTGTTGAAAGCCATTTTACAGAACGATTGACAAACATCCCCGCAAATACTACCTAAAAATCGCCGGGGTTGCGACTGCCGTCTTCCACCCGAACCCCAGCGGCACAAAATTTTAACGATCATAGGTCGAAAGATTTGCAACACAGTGATGCCGGCAGGCAGGATGCCTGCTGCAACCGATTAACGTCTGTGCTTGTTCATAAGTAAAGTGAGCAGGTTCAGAGTTCATGGTTCAAAGGTTATAGTCGACTGACATCCTGAATTTTATTCATGGAATTTGAGGCGGTTCGGTGTCCGGTGGGAGCTTTTCATGAAATCGACCATCAAGGTTTTCCAGGTGCTTGAAACCCTTTGCGAGGGCAAGGCGGCCGGTGTAACCGAGCTCAGCAACCAACTCGGCATCAAACCCAGTTCCATGCACCGCTTTCTGGCGGTGCTGACGAAGCTGGGCTATGTCCAGAAAAATGCCGATTCAGGCAAGTATTTTGCCACGCTGAAGATATTTCAATTGGGTGTCAGCGTTCGCAACAAGCTTAGCCTGATCAGCATTGCCCGCCCCAATATGGAGGAGCTTGGCGAGATGCTGAAGGAAACCGTGAACATTGCCGTGTTTTCCCAAAACAGCGCTGTGCTGATCGACAGGGTTCAGAGTCCCGCGACACTTCCCACCAACATCATTGTAGGCCAGCACCTGCCGGCGTATTGCACGGCCTTCGGCAAGATTTTTTTGGCGGCCATGTCCACCAAAGAATTGAACCGGTATCTGAAAACGGTAACCCTGAAACCCCTTACGGCACAAACAATAACCCGAAATCAAGCCTTGCGGGAGGAACTCAGGAAAATCTCAAAAGACGGTTTTGCCATCGACAACCGGGAACTGGATGATAACATCCGCTGCCTGTCAAGCCCCATCCGGGATGAAACGGCCCTGCGAGAAACTTACAGTGCTATGGTTCGCAAAGTTGAGGCTTTTGATCCCGCTGCTCAGCTGGCGGGTGTTTTGTTGCAGGAGATGATTCCGCTTGACGGTGTCGAAACCATTATCGGAATTCTTGCCGATTCTGATTTTGACCCGGCTGTGGTATTCGATCTGGGCGGCATATTCGTGGAACTGCTGAAAGATTCTACCCTTCAGCTTTCACCCGTTAACCGGGAGGAAGCCCGTCGGATGATCGTCGAACTGAAAGGTTACCGGTTATTGGATGGTTTTCGGGGAGAACCAAGGACCGACATAGATGCCCTGGTTACGGCCATTGTCCAGGTTGGACAACTGGCGCAAAACTTCAGCGGACTCATTGCTGCGCTGGATATCAATCCGCTGATAGTATTGCCGGCCGGCCAGGGGGTGGTTGCGGCGGACATACTCATCGAAATGTCCCCGGCTGCCCATCCTGCAAATAAATTTTAGATCATTATTTCACTAAAATTTACAACATAATGAATTTTATTTAAATATTTACTCTAACAATGTGACAACGCAGAATTGATTATTTTTTGAAAGGAGACGTGAATGAAAAGGTTGCCATGGATGTCGCCGCCGGGGCGGCATACTCCGGCCGACGCGCATTGGTCACAACCAAGCAGGTGGGCATGAATGTTCTGTCTGATTCGCTTTTCTATATGGCCTATACCGGATTGGAAGCCGGTCTCGTTGTGGTGACCGCCGATGATCCCGGTATGTTCAGCTCGCAAAATGAACAGGATAACCGCCACTATGCCAAACTGGGCAAATTTCCCATGCTGGAACCCGCCGACAGCCAGGAGTGCAAAGACTTTATTGTCAAAGGCATACAGATCAGCGAGCAGTTTGACACACCCGTCGTGGTGCGCACCACCATGCGCACCTCCCATTCCAAATCAGTCGTCGAACTGGGCGGCGATCCGGCTGCACCAGGCCCGGTCGGTCCGTTCACCCGCAATATGCAGAAATATAATTGTATGTGCCTGTGGTCCAAAAAAAGGCACCCGGTGCTGGAGCAGCGGCTTTTGGACCTGGCTGAATTCGCCGAAACCTATTCTCCTAACCGCATCGACTGGGGCGACCGGGAATTGGGGATCATCGCCAGCGGTGTTGTGTATGAATACGCCCGACAGGTATTTCCGAATGCCTCTTTCTTAAAATTGGGCATGGTTTATCCGCTTCCGAGAAAAAAAATCAAGCAATTTGCCGAGGCTGTAAAAACGGTATTGATCATCGAAGAACTGGACCCCTTCATCGAAGAGCAGGTCCGCGCCATGGACATCAATGCTGTGGGCAAGGAGATTTTTCCGGCCTGCGACGAACTGCTGCCCCAGACCATTGTGAAATTAGCCCAAGAACATTCGCTCCTGCCTCCCGGGAAGCAGACGCCGACAGCACCTCGCAGCAATGACCTGCCGGGCCGCAGTCCGGTGTTATGTGCCGGCTGTCCGCACCGCAGCACATTTTATCTGTTGAACAAAATGAAGCTGCCGGTAGCCGGAGACATTGGATGCTATATCCTGGGCACCCTGCCGCCCTTCAATGCCCAGCATACCATGGGCTCGATGGGCGCCAGCATCGGGGTGCTGCATGGTATGGGGAAATCGGATCTCCCGGAACCGGCGGTGTGCACCATTGGTGACGGCACGTTTTTTCATGCCGGTATTCCGCCCCTGCTGAATATGGTGCACAACCAAGGTAAGGGGACCGTGATCATCATGGACAACAGTACGACCGCCATGACCGGGCATCAGGACCATCCGGGCAGGCCGATTACCCGGAACAGGAACGGATTATGGCCGATATTGAAAACGTCACCAGCCGCGTTCGTACCATCGCCGGGAACCAAACCGCGCTCGATCTGGGCAATGTATTGTGTTTCAATATTGTCGTGCTGGGCGGTATGTCCAAAATTTTGGGAAACGAACCGGACATCTGGCGATCCGTTATCAAAGACCGGGTGCCTGAAAAAGTTGCGGCGTTGAACCTTACCGCCTACGAAAAGGGGCGGGATCTGATAACTTGAATCCAAGAAAAGGGGTGGCAGGGATAATAATAAACCGATTTATTTTACGCGGGGCAACCCGGCTACGGATGCGTTGCCCATCGATGATTTCCGGAAGTGCGCCGATACGATCTTCAAAGAACAAGGCAAGGTCCTCTTTCAGTACGGGCACTATTCCGGGTACGGGCCGTTAAGGCAGTGGATTGCCGATTGGTTCGATGTCGAATACGAGCAGGTGCTGATGGGAAACAGCTCCATGGAGTTTTTAACTTTTTGCGCCGCCCTGTTTATGGAAAAAGGCGACAATTTCGTTCGGTTGCCCTTTTGCGGGATCACACCGCAAGAAATCGAGGAAGGCATCAGCCGCCTGGCAAAAGCGATCGACTATCACCGAAAAAAGTAAAAAGGAATGATCTCCGATGAAAATTATGGTAATCAACCCCAACACGTCCATTCCCATGACCAATCAGATCCGTATCGCCCTGGAAGCCATAAAACGGTCCGATACTGAATTAACGGTGACCTGCCCGGCAAAAGGGCCCGAAACCATCGAATCGGCCTATGATGAGGCCTACGCCATCCCACCCACTCTTGAACTGGTAAAAAAGGCCAACCAGGATGGATTCGATGCGGTGATTTTGGCCTGCTTCTCGGATCCGGGCCTGGATGCGGCCAAGGAGGTATCCGGCATTCCGGTCGTCGGTATCGAGGAGGCAACTCTGCACATGGCAGCCATGCTGGGGGCTAAATTTTCCATTATGACACCGCGGCGGCAGAGAATACCGTCGAAAGCCGAACATGTTCACCTGCGGGGGCTGTCCCATTTTCTGGCATCCGTGCGCAGCTTGGATTTGACCGTGGCGGAAACCGAAGCAGATCCCACCAAAACCAAGCAGCGGCTTATTGAAGTATCTAAAATTGCAGTCGAACAAGACGGGGCCGAAGTCATCATCATGGGATGTGCCGGCATGGCCGGTTATGCGCAGGAAATCGAACAGACCCTGAATATAAAAGTTTTGGATCCATCCGCTGTGGCGCTCAAAACCGCTGAAGCCATGGTTGATCTGGGGCTTTCCCACAGCAAGGCCGGTTTGTTTGCCAAACCACCGGAAAAGATTTTCAAATGAACACCAACGTTGCAAAACTATGGGGGAAAAGAGGTTGCCATGAATTTGTCTTCTCAGGTTACGTTTCTCTACTTCAAGGAACTGACCGGACCGGCGCCTTTTTTTGAAGAGATCCTTGGCCTGCAAAAAGTCGACGACCAGGGATTTGCGCGGATATACAGGATCTGCGGGAGCGCCTTTATCGGGATCGTTGATGAAGCAAAACCAGGAAGATAGATATGTATGAATTAGTGATTAAAAACGGAAAAATAATCGACGGCTCCGGCAATCCCTGGCGGGCGGCCGATGTGGCCGTTGCCGACGGCAGAATTGCCAGAATCGATCAGATCGGCGATGCCCACACCGACCGGATCATCGATGCAAGCGGAAAATTTGTCTGCCCGGGGTTTGTGGACGGACACAGCCATTCCGACCTGCTTATCCTGGACAATCCGCTGGCCGAGCAGAAAATCATGCAGGGCATCACAACCGAAAACATGGGTCTCGACGGCATGTCCGTAACGCCGATCCAAAGGAAGGATATACCGGGATGGCAGCGGCATCTGGCGGGCCTAGCCGGCAATCCCGATGTTGACTGGAGCTGGGAAAGCTTTGCCGATTACCTGGATACGATCGATCGGCGCAAAGTGGCCACCAACGTCTGCTCCTATGTCGGACTGGGCACCATCCGGCTGATGGTGATGGGGATGGATGACCGCCCGGCAAACGCAGAGGAAATTAAACAAATGCAACGGATCGCTGCTGAGGCGATGGAACAGGGCGCACGGGGAATATCTGCCGGATTGATTTACCCTCCCAGCCTATATCAGAACCTGGACGAGATCGTAGAGATTGCCAAAGTCGTTCGACGATACGACGGTATTTTCGACGTCCATATGCGCCGTGAATCCGACGGCATCGTGGGGGCCATCGAAGAAGTGCTGACTATCGGGAAGCAGTCGCAAATACCCGTGCTGATCACGCATTTTAAGATCAGGGGGAAAAACAACTGGGGCCGTGCGGCGGAATTATTGCAGATACTGCAAGATGCCAGAGAACAAGGCCTGGATGTAACCGTTGCCCAGTATCCATATACGGCCGGCAGTACCATTTTACATGCCGTGATCCCGCCCTGGTATCACACCCAGGGGCCGGATCATCTGATCGCTATGCTGCGCGATGATCGCGAGCCCATTAAACATGATATCCGAGAGCGGATGGATTGGGAAAATTTTTCTGCCGTTGTCGGCTGGGATAAAATCTTTGTCACTTCGGTCGAGTCTGAAGCGAATAAAACTTTGGAAGGCAAGCATATCGCGGAGATTGCCGCAATCCGGGGCAACGCGGATCCTGTCGATGCCGCCATGGATCTGCTGGTTGAAGAAAAATTAGCCGTGGGCATGGTCAACTTCGGCCTGAGTGAGGAAGATGTGGTCGAAATCATGTCCTCCCCCACGGTAAGTTTCATAACCGACGGCCTGCTGGGGGGCAACATGCCCCACCCACGCACCTATGGGACATGTCCCCGTATACTGGGTAGGTACGTGCGGGATCAACAGGTGATGAGTTGGGAAGAAGCGGTGCGCAAGATGACCTCGCTTCCGGCCCGCAAGCTGCGCCTGAAGAACAAGGGCATGATTGCTGAACGCTATGATGCGGATATTGTTGTTTTCGACCCCGCAACGGTCATCGACACCGCGACCTATGAAACTCCGCGGAACTTTCCGGACGGAATCGACTGGGTGATCGTCAACGGGAAAGTGGTCGTCAAAGATGGCAAGCATACCGGTGCCAGGAACGGAAAAACCATCCGCGATTAATGGAGTCTACGCATTGGATGACGATGTCTTCTCGGCCCCGCACGGTATCCCCGGTCTGGACACCATGTTTACCATCACTTACTCGGAGGGCGTCAACAAGGGCCGGATCACCCTGCCGCATCTGGTAAAAATGACCAGTGAGAATCCGGCCCGAATATTTGGCCTGTATCCGAAGAAGGGAACTCTGGCCATAGGTGCCGATGCCGACGTGGTGATTTTCGACCCGGCCCTTTGCCACAGGGTGCCGGATAAAAATGCTTTTGCCAAGATAGATTATAGTCTTTATGAAGGCTTCAGATGCTTTGGTGCGCCGACCCTGGTTATTCAGCGCGGAAAAATTATCATGGCCGATGGTGCAATCAAAGCCGATCATGGACAGGGCCGCTTTTTGGCCGGAGAGTTCGCCCCGGAGCATTGATTGTGGCATTACAGAATTACTTATGTATTCCGCCATGCGATTTTTGATCCTCACCCCTGAGCAAATCTTGGCCGAAATCGTTAAAACATTGGACTATTTGCGAGCATTGACGGCAGGTTTTTCCATCACATAGCGAATTATCGCTTTCTGCACCTTTAACAGATATAATTTCTGATCATATCTCGGCCGATTAAAATTTCATCATCTGTAATTCCACTTTCTTTCGGATTTTACATAGAAACAAAACCAGATGAACAGATGCAAGGAGGTATTCAAATGGAATCATGCAGCGGAGCGGAAGTATGGGTCAAAGCTCTCAGAAATATTCGGTTTGCATATTAATCAGTGCTTTCGTTCACTGCGCCTGATCAAGACAAACTTCATGTATGGATCGTATATCCGGATAGCAGGATTTTGATTCTATCAGAGGATCTTCCGATCACAGCGGTTGATGGCTGAAATGCAGACTCTCAATTGGTTATGACTCAATTGGGGTGTTACAGTGAACAATATTTTTCGTAGGCCTCATCTGAGAGTTCATCAATCGTACTTTCATGACAAACACTGCCCTGATAGATGAGATAGGCCCGGTCACAAATAAACCTGGCAAAGTTTAAATTCTGTTCGGCCAACAGGATAGACACCCCCTCATCTTTTAGTTTTTGAATGGTAATGGCGAGCTGATCAACGATGACGGGGGCAAGTCCCTCGGAGGGTTCATCCAGAATGATCATTTCGGGGTTACCCATCAGGGTGCGGGCAATCGTCAGCATCTGCTGTTCACCGCCGCTGAGCGTGCCCCCAGCCTGGCTGCGGCGTTCGGCAAGGTTCGGAAACAGTTCAAACAAGCGCTCCGGGGTCCATGCTTCATACCCCGGTCTGGCAGGTTGTTTGCCCACCTCCAAATTTTCCAGGATCGTCAGGCCGCCAAAAATTCGACGATCTTCCGGCACATAACCAAGTCCCAGGGCACAGGTTTTGAACGGGGGCAATTTCTCTATTGACACTCCCTTGTAAGTAATATTACCGCTTTTAGGTGGTACGATTCCGATAATACTCTTAAACGTCGTCGTCTTACCGGCGCCATTGCGGCCGAGCAGCACGACCACCTCACCTCTGCTCATTTCAAGTATTAAATCAAACAGAATTTGAGCTTTGCCGTAAAATGTATTGATCGCATCCACCTGCAGCATGATATCAGTATTTTTAGATTCCATCGGCCAAATGCTTATAGTTTTTGTTTCCCAATATCGTACCCATTATCCATCATGGGGTGTTGGATTACCGGGGTATTGGAGTAATGGTCTAAGTTAAAATAGTTTAGGGTCGGCCTCTGTGCCGACCTTTTTTCGCGGTGCGCAATGATCAGAATCCAGCGGGCACAGAGGCCCGCTCCCTAGGAATTCACGAAGCTAATTTATCAACTAATCCGATGCTTCGGCAGTCAGCGGCTGTCTGACACCTGACACCTATTTTTAATTCATGCTCAATCTATTATGATTTGAGCCGTAAGCCGTAAGCCATTCGCCTTCCGTTATGCGTTGGTTCCCAGATATATTTCCTGGACTTTATTATTGGCGCGTACTTCCGTCGGTGAGCCTTCTGTGACCAGTTCACCTCGATTGAGCACAATGATACGATCAGCATGGGTGAATACAACATCCATATCATGCTCGGTGAACAACACGCCGATATTGCGGGTCCGAACGATATCGGAAGTCAATTCCATCAAGGACTGGCGTTCCGCGGGCCCCATACCGGCAGTCGGTTCATCCATCAGCAGCAGTTTAGGTTGGTTGGCCAGTGCGACGGCCAACTCAATCCGTTTTAGATCACCATATGCCAGTACACCGCAGGCCCGGTCATGCTGATCTTCGATTCCTACCAGCTTGAGCAGTTCCATGGATTCTTCGTTGTAAAGTTTGCGAACCCGGCTGAAAAGTGATTGGGTGTGCTGGTGGTAGGACAGGATCGCCATCTTTATATTTTCAAGAACGGTCATCGAAGCAAAGGTGGATGTAATCTGAAATGTTCGTCCAACACCCAATTTCCAAACCTGGCGTGGCTGGTATCCGTTGATCTTATTTCCCATAATGACCACCCGGCCGTTATCCGGACGCAGCTGGCCGTTAATCAGGTTGAAGCAGGTCGATTTGCCGGCCCCGTTCGGACCGATCATCGCCAGCAGTTGACCTTCAGCCAGATTAAAGCTCAGATTCTTGACTGCCTGTACCCCGCCAAATGATTTGGCAAGCTCATGAACTTCCAGTACATTTGCCATGGAATATTGTTACCTCATAAATCGGAAAAATGAGCTAAAATGAACTATAATTTGAAAATGACTATAATCGTGGTGTCGTTTCGCTCCGGCTTTTATTGCGGTACTATCCATCAAATTAAGGATAAGGACGGAGCAAAGCGACCTCAACAAATATTCAATTTACAATCTTCAATTTTCAATTCCGGCCTAGGGGTCGGCGAAATATTTGCCGAAGCGATTGTAGATCGAACCGACGATGCCCTGGGGAAATGCTACGACCAGGAAAATAAAAATTAAACCTAAAATGAACTGCCAAAAATCAATGCGTGATATCTTATCGTGCAGCCAGGTAAAGGCAGCCGATCCGACCACCGGCCCGAACAAGGTTTCAACGCCGCCAAGCAGCACCATGTAGAGAAAATCAAAAGACCGCGGAATGGCCATCTCATCCGGGAATACACTGCCTTTCGAAAACACGTAAATTCCGCCGGCCAGCCCCGTAAAAACCCCGGCCAGGATAAAGGCAAACCATTGGTGTCGGCGCAGGTTAATTCCAATGGAATCCACCCGCAAGGCCGAATCGCGGCAGGCGCGCATGGTATACCCGAAGGGCGTAAAGATAAAATAGCGCAGGAGAAGGATTCCGCCGCTGCACAACACCATAGTCAGGTAATAGAAAACGATTTTATCATCGGCCCATTGCGACGGCCAGATACTTAAGATCCCATCGTCGCCACCGGTAAATTCTCCCCATTGAAACACAATTGACCAGCAGATTTGTGCAAATGCCAACGTGAGCATGGCAAAATATACGCCCGACAGACGAACGCAGAACCATCCGATGATCAGTGCCAATAGACCGGTTAGCAGAGGGGCCAGCAGTAAAGCCAGTTCCATCGGAGTTTGCACATAGTGCACCATCAGGGCGGCAGCATAGGCGCCTCCCCCGAAAAATGCGGCGTGACCGAATGAAACCATGCCCCCCGGTCCGAATAAGAAATAGACACTCATACAGGCCAGCGCAAAGATGGCGATCTCGGTCAGCAGAACCAGCTGAAACGTGTCCACAAAAAGTGGCATTAACAGGATCAGGATCAATAAAACCAAGCCCAAAAGCCTTAACCGTTTGGAGGCCGGTCGCAGTAAAGACTCGGCAACCCCGGATGGAGCATGCTCATGGGCTTCGGCTTTGCCCAGCAGCCCGTGGGGGCGGATCACCAGCACCACGGCCATCACCAGAAACATCAAGACCAGCGTGCTTTGCGGGAAGACCAAAACCCCGAACGAACCGAGTTCGCCGAGGATGACGGCGGCCAGGTAGGCGCCGGGAATACTGCCCATACCCCCCACCACCACCACGACAAAGGCGGAAGCAATCACATTTAAATCCATCAGGAGATCGGCCCCGCCCTTTGGCAGTTGAACCGCCCCGCCCAAACCGGCTAGAAAAGAGCCGAGGAAAAATACGCTGGTGAACAGCCGGGTTTGATTCACTCCCAGGGCATCGGACATCTCCCGGTCTTCGGTAGCGGCCCGCACTAAAATACCCCACCGCGTCCGATTCAGCAATAGCCACAACCCGCCTAAAATCAGGGGCGCAATGATAATCAGCGCCAGATCATATTGAGGCAGATAGGTCCCCATAATGTCTATACTACCCTTCAAACCCGGTGCCCGGGGACCCAGCAAGTCTTCGGCGCCAAAAAGCCAGCGGGACAGATCCTGTATCATTAAGACGATCCCGAAGGTGGCGAAGAGAATAAAAAGCTCCGGGGCCTGGTATAAGCGCCTCAGTAAAAACACCTCCACGATAACCCCGATCAACCCCACCACCAGAGCCGCCAGCAGGACGCTCGCCCAGAATGGCAAAATGCCTTGCGGCAAATAGGAAATCAGGTAGTAAGCCACATAGGCGCCCACCATATAAAAAGAGCCGTGGGCCAGGTTGACAATACGGGAAACACCAAAGATAAGCGACAATCCGCAGGCCACCAGAAAAAGGCCGGAGGCATCGGATAAACCGGTTAAGAACTGTACGACGTAAAACCCCAAAATCAATCCCTTAATAATTCTGATAATTTTCAACAGGGGACGTTGGTATTTCCGATAGCAATATGCTCCCCTATCAATGGAATGATGGAATACTGGAACAATGGAAAATTGGGTTAAAGAAAGGATGGATTCTTAATATAAATGCGGTCTCAATCCGCTAAACCCATAATTCCAGCATTCCAATCACCCTGATCATCTCTAGTACGAATCGACTTAATCTACTAAAACTGCTTTGATTACTTTTCCGGTCTTAACTTCATAACCTCGGCATCACCCGGCAGGTAGTCTTTGCCGTCCGCATACTGCCAGTCGACCATAACGCCTTTGCCGTCTTTGAGGCCGGTAAGTCCCACGTAGGCGCCCATGGTGGACTGATGGTCGATTTTACGATAGTTGACCGGACCGATAATCGAGTCAAAGGATAATCCTTCCATGGCATCCACCATTTTCTCGGTATCGGTGGACCCGGCCTTTTTCAACATATGGTAAACGGACATCATGGTGTTGTATCCCACAACCGAGCCCGTGCGTGGATAGTCATTAAACTTCCTTTGATAGGCGGCGACGAACTTTTTGTGCATTTGACCCTGAATATCGTACCAGGGGTAGCCGGTGACCAGCCATCCCACCGGGGCCTCATCTTTTAAAGGATCGAGGTATTCAGGTTCGCCGGTCAACAGACTGACGACAAATACATCTTTAAAAAATCCTCTCAGTTCGCCTTCCCGCACGAATTTTGCCAGGTCTCCGCCAAAGGTTACATTGTAAATGGCCTCGGGCTTGGCATCGGCCAGGGCCTGAATTTCAGCACCGGCATTTATTTTAAATAAAGCCGGCCACTGCTCGGCAACAAATTCAACATCGGGCCGTTTGGCTTTTAGCACCCGTTTAAATGAGGCGACGGCATCTTTGCCGTAAGCATAATTCGGTGCAATGGTTGCCCAGCGTTTGGCGGGGTTTTTGGCAGCCCCTTCGGCCAGCATGGCCGCCTGCATATAGGTTGAAGGACGCAGCCGAAACGTGTAGCGATTTCCCTTGGCCCACACGAGGGCGTCGGAAAGCGGCTCTGCCGCGACGAACAAAACCTTGTTGCGTTTGGCGAAATCCGTCACGGCCAGCCCCACGTGGGAGAAAAAGGTACCCATCAGCAGGGCGACTTTATCTTTTCGAATCAACTCCTCGGCAACCGTCACAGCGGTCCCGGGTTTGCCGGCATCATCGCGGGAGATGACTTCAATTTGTTTACCCATCACACCGCCGGAATTATTAATTTCTTCCAGTGCCAGCTGCCAACCATTGCGATAAGGAAAAGTAAAGTTGGTCAATTTACTGTATGTTTGGATTTCACCAATTTTGATGGTATCTGCGGCCGGCACGCTGGATGCCGCCCCCAGCATTAACATGGACGCAATCATTAAAGCAGCAAGGACTAGTTTAGTGGTTTTCATATTCTCCTTCTCCTTTCAAAGTAAATGGTTATCGATTTGCCACCTGAATCTTGCATGAAAATTAATTTTCACCCTCCGGCTCGTGCAAAATCCAGGTTGCATCATGAGTAATAAAACCAGTTTCATTCAATGGAACTGCCGTTAGTCTCCAATCCCGCTTACCGGAAAAATATAAGGTTTCAGTCCATCGGATATCGCAAACACATTTTGCAGTGTCATAAATGCCCCGCGAATAATTTTTCGTTGCGCAAGCACCTCCGCTTTTTGCCGGGCGCTTTCAAGGGCCGTTAAAATTTTCTCAGGTAGCAATTCACCGACTTCAGTGGTTACCGACAATCCTGCAAGATCCGTGTGGGGGTCAAGACTTTCAGCCGGCACCTGAACGATACCGCCATCTTCCACAAAACAGGCGTTTCCAATGGCAGTTGCGGCGGCATCCGCTACGGATGCACTGGCAGCCACAACGGTCACCGCCGATGCAATCCCTCTGGTCAGACTCCTTCCCCCTATCCCGCTGGTCGTCACCCCCCAGGCCGGCTGACTGCCATCCAGGTGCAGCACATGGGACACCCGTTGATTGTCTACTTGGGGTCGGATCCCAACGGTGGCGGTTTCACCCGGTTCCAATCTTAGGGCGATATCACCGCCGTTGTCGACGATGACGCGATCCATTTTTTGATCAACCAGCCAATCGGCCACAGCATCCGCAATGGTACCGGCCACCGCGGCCATGGGAGTCAGGTCATTATCGCCAATAGCCTTCACACTGGTGATCATTTGGATTGCAAGATCCACTTTCGGCCATCTCACGGATTCCGTTACCGGCCGGCTGAGCACCATTCGGCAGCAAGCGACCTGCTCCAGGCAGCGGATTGATTCTTCGGCGGCCCCGCGGGCGATTTCAATCTGCGGCTGCCTCTTCTTCCAGGCGCGGATAACCAGGCGCATCGGACCACACTCGGCGACCACCGCTTCCTCATCAAGCACCCCTATGTGATATTCATAGGACATTAGATTTGCCAAATCTCAATATTGTAATGAAGGGTTTATCTCCATGCCGACCGATACCGTTCTATATACAAAATGCCTAAAGTGCCTAAAATGAGCTAAAATGCCTAAAATTAATGTATCGCTGCGCTCTATCAATTAAATCGATAGTATTCCTTACTTCGGTTTCTGCGCCTTATAGGGCTTCATCGCCGCCACATGCCCTCCCATTTTCTCATAGTCCTTAAGTTCCATGGTGTATTCCAGGGGACAGATCGTCGCCGGTGTTGGCGTCCAGTAAAAAGAACCTGCCTTGACCCGCTCCACATCCACCAAAAAAGTAATGCCCCCGCCCGGCAATACATATCCCGGTGACCCCCCAACCGTCAAATGAGCTTTGGCTTCATGCACCGCCCGGGTTAATCTAATGGGGTATTTAGTCACCCCCGCCCGGGCACTGCCGCCGGCCCCGGCGGTGTAGATGGCAGATACCCTGGACGGTTCACAACTATTTGAAATGGCCTCCAGGGCGGCCCGGGCTTTCCCAGTTATGGGGATTTCCTTTAGCTGACCACTTCCATCCAATTCGAGCATGGTTCCGTTTTGACCGGTGGTTTCCGTTAGCAGGATGGTCATTCCCTGCCAGGCGATGTCTGTGTCTATTGAATCAATAATATCAATCGGATCCGTGATGGAAGTTCCGCCCCAACCGTCGCCGTGATCGCCGAAACAGCGTCCCGGCGTACTCTCATTAAATTTCAGCCGGACACCGGTGGCCTTCGCGCCGGCAAATTGACCGGCCACGTGCCGGCTCATCTGACCGGTGATGTGCGAATCTATGATGATAACTTCATCAGCCGCCTCAACCAGCAGGGGTGCAAATAATCCCATGGTAGCACTGCCGCACCCGACGCGCATTTTGCCGGCCGCTTGACTGTCAATAATCGGCGGGCGGCCGACCTGAATCAACAGCCGGGGGCCATTTTCGATTTTCAATTTAACCGCCTTGCGATTGGCGATATCAGTGATGGTCCGGGCCACCACAAAGCCATTTTGCCCGGTTAGCCGGTTGACGCCGCCGATGTGCAGCATTTTCGATCCGTATTGCTCGGTTTCAACCATACCGACTTCGCGCTTGGCCACAAGAATCCGGTCGCCTTCCCTGCCGAGGGGAATATCCGTATCGACCTTGACGATAATGGAGCTGTAACTTAGCGGAACCTCGGTGACCACCGTCACGACATCGATTCCCCGGCGGTTTTCCTTCAGGATCCGGGGGGCGGGCTTACAGTCGGGGTAGGTCGTACCGGAGCCAATGGCGGTGACCACCGGTTTTCGAATGACTTCTTTGGGATCGGGTCCGACAATCGGCGCCACGTCCTGGAAGTCATGCAAAGGGGTTATCCGAACCAGCGTGCCGTCATCATTGCGGTAACGATGACAGGCACCGATGTAACCGGCATTGATCCAGCATTTAATCGGACAGGCATCGCATTCGACGGCATTCTGCGGCATGTTTTCATCGGCAGCAATGGCTTCCGACTCGCACACCCGCAGGCATACCCCACAATGGGAGCACCCGTGATCATCAATCACCGCTTTCTTCTTCACCAGCTTGACGGCATCCACCGGACAATCCCGCACACAAAACCCGCAGCCGATGCATTTGTCGTTGTTAACATTCATTGTTAAGATCCAAAAACGTCAAGACAAATTAATTTGTGGTGCCATTAACTCACAGGAGTGTTGGAGTATTGGAGTGCTGGAGTGTTGGTAATAGAAGAAAAATCCCTCGAATCTTATCTTTTTCCATTACTCCATTGCTCCATCACTCCAATATTCCATTTAGAATACTTCCGGTTTCCTCACCGGCGGTGGCGTATTGCGGCTCTTGGCCACCACGATTTCTCCGTCCACCAGCACCATGGATACGGCCGGCACATCGCCGGCCGCGATGGCGGCCAGGGTATCTTCTCCAACCGAACCCATGGGGGCATCCATAATCACCAGATCCGCTTCCCGCCCCTCGGCAATGATTCCCCGCGGCAGTTTGTGGATCCGTGCCGTGTTGCCGGTTGCCATGCACAGCGCCTCTTCCGGTTTAATCGCCGACAGGCTTGACAGGTGCGCGATAACCCGCAAAACTCCCAGGGGAATCACGCCGGTGCCGGATGGAGCGTCATTGCCGATAATGATCCGCCCAAGGGCATTGTGCTCAAGGCACAGGTCGGCTGCTTGCACCATTATCTTCGGATTGCCGCAATGCACCATTTCCAGCGCAAAATCAGTTTCAGTCACCAGGCGTTCGACTTCATCCAATGCGACGGCTGTCGGTCCGCCGTTTATATGCGACACGATGTCGGGTGCGGTTTGGATAACCATCTCAGCCGTCACCGTGCTGCTGCCCGGAATGGATGTGCCGCCGGTATGCATCATGACCGTCATACCGCAGTCTTTGGCCCATTGGACCATGGGTGCGGCATCTGCCGGATTTTTGACCGATCCCAGACCGATTTCACCGACGGTGCGCACCCCCGCGCGGGCCATTTCCTCAAAGTCGGTTTGGGTCAGCCCCTTTTCCAGAATCACCGCCCCCCCAACGACTTTGCCGCCGCCCGGTCTGAAACTGGCAAAAGATTTCGCGGCCACAATGGCCAGGGCCTTGGTACCGGCGGGATCTTTCGGCCGGCCCGCCAGATGAACTTCACCGGCGGAAATAAAGGTCGTCACACCGCCGTGCACTTCACTTTCAAGAAACCCGGTCTGTTTTTGCCGGGGGGTGTAATCTCCCAAAACAACGTGGCAGTGTGAATCGAATAATCCCGGGGTGACCGTCGTTCCGGCACAGTCGATGGTCACGTCGGCCTCGGCAATATTCAGCTCTGATTCATTGCCTACTTTTTTTATCTTGCCATCATCTGCGAAAATGGCATTACCTTCCAATATCGGAGCACTGATATCACCGCTGACAATCGTTCCAATATTTTTCAGAAGCACACTGGACATTTTTTAACCTCCTTGTTCGCTGAATAGCGAAATATCGAAAACTGGTTGTTATAAATTTTAGGTATCAGGTTTCTGGTGTCAGCGACAAAAAAATATCAATTAACAAATTACAAATACCAAATGGTTCGACAAGCTCACCGCCCTGAGCAAAGTCGAAGGGCAAATCACAATTTCCGAAATTCCAAATAGGAAACTTCATGATATCCAATTTCATTTTTAGGTCGAAGCAAAGGCATGGTGGGAGTGGTTTTCAACCACGATTTTAAATGTTGTCCCGACCGAATTAATCGCGGTGCCCCGCTAAAAAGCAACGGGATGTAAGCAGAAACCGCTCCCACAGAACCTATAAACTGCTTTCAGAACATAAAAAGTATCCTCTTTGCTAAAACTGGACGCTCGCGGCCAGAGGCGGTGCTGACACCTAAAACCCATAGAAATGACGGAGCGAAGCGACAACCACTCCGCCTTCGGCGGATCAATCTTCAATTTTCAATATTCAATTTTAGGCCAAAGTGGCCGGCCTTGATGCTGCTGTCCAGCACTCTCTCCAGGCTGGCCGGCAAATCATATATTCTTTGTCCCAGCGCATCCGCCAGGGCGTTTAATATTGCCGGAGCCGTGGGAATCAAGGCCGGCTCCCCGACACCTTTAGCGCCAAAAGGCCCGCTGGGCTCGGCCGATTCCACAATAATGGGTACAATTTCGGGGACATCGGCAGCTGTCGGAACGAGATAATCTTTCATCGACAGCGTGTGTCCCGGTACAAATTCCTCTATCAACGCAAACCCCATTCCCATGGCCACCCCGCCGCAAATCTGACCGTTGACGTTTTCAGGGTGAATGGCTTTACCGACATCATGGGCGGCGAAAATTTTATCCACACTCACTTCTCCGGTCAGGGTATCCACGGTCAACAAAGCCAGTTGGCTGGCATAGGCATAGGTTGCGTAGGGAACGCCCTGTCCGGTTTCAGGATCCAGCGGCACGGTTTCCGGGTCAAAATAGCCTTGCCATTTTAACGGAATGCCTCTTTGGTTGGCGCGCCGGGCCAGCAGGGAGATTTCGACGCTGTTAGCGGGATTGCCGGACTCCTTGACGCACCCTCCCTCGAGAATCAGCTCGGATTTAGGGACTTTCAATTTATTGACCGCTTCGCTGAGAAGCACCCCGGCAAGTTTTTCGGCGGCCTCTTTGACGGCATTGCCCGAAATGTATGTCTGGCGGCTGGCAGAAGTGGCGCCGGCGTTGGTCGTACAGCGGGTGTCGGCCACGAATAGCCGGATCTCCTGCGGCTGAATTCCCAGGATCTCAGCTGCGATCTGTGCCAGCACGGTGGTCGAACCCTGCCCGATATCGGCACAGCCCGTATAAAGCGTGACGGTTCCGCCCAAATCAATCTTTATTTTGGCGGTAGAGGGATTCTGCACCCCGGTATTGCCGATGCCGTACCACATGCTGCCCAGACCGATGCCTTTTCTTTGCCAGGGTTCGGTTTCAACGCTGAGCCAGTTCGTCTTGGCCCATTCGTAATGCGGTACTAAGGCTTCAAGGGTTTCGGCGATTCCCACGCTGTGCGTCAATTTCTGCCCGGTGGCGGTTTCAGAGCCGCGCTGGAGGACATTCTTCAGCCTGAATTCAAGCGGATTCATAGCCAGTTTTTCGGCCAGTAAATTCATCTGGGACTCGTGGGCAACGGCGATCTGGGGTGTACCAAAGCCGCGCATCGCACCGCAAAAGGGGGTATTGGTATAAACACAGCGGCTTTCGATATCGACATTCTCAACCTCATAAGGACCGGTCGCATGCATGGCGATACGCGATGCCACCGCTATTCCATAGGAACCATAAGCGCCCGTATCAGCGGTTATCCGGGCCTGCAAAGCGATAATTTTTCCATGGCTGTCAACCGCGGTTTTTAAGGTCATCTCAACAGGATGTCGTTTGGCGGTGGCCAAAAATGATTCTTCCCTTGAATAAACCATCCTGGCCGGCCGGTGCAGGTGCAGCATCGCCAGGCCGATAAAGCCCTGGACATTTAAATCCAGCTTGGAGCCGAATCCGCCGCCCGTGGCGGCCTGGACAATACGCACCCGGTCATCTTCCAATCCCAGCAAGCCCGTTACTTCCTTGTGATCGTAATGGGGATTTTGGGTCGAGGCATAGATCACCAGCGTGCCGTCCTCATCCACATATCCGGCGCCGGCGTCCGGTTCGAGATAGCTGTGCTCGATCCGGACGGTACGATAAGTTTTCTCGACCGATACGGCACAGCCTTTAAAGGCTTGATCAACGTCCCCTTTTTTCACTTTTCGCGTAAACAGCAAATTGCCTTTGTCGTGAATTTTGGGCGCATCGGGCTTCAGTGCATCTTCGGGTGTAAACACTGCCGGCAGGTCTTCATAGGTCACTTCAATGAAATCCAAAGCTCTTTGGGCCACGCTTTCGCTTTCGGCCGCCACCAAAGCGATGGGTTCTCCGACTGCCCGCACCTTGTGGGTGGCCAGCAGCGGTTGATCCTTGTTAATAATGCCCATCAGATTCTTGCCGGGAATATCCTTTTCAGTAAAAACCCTGACAACACCCCTGATCTTGAGCGCTTGGTCGTAATTGATCTCAACGATCCTGGCGTGGGCTTTGGTGCTGCGCAGCACTTTAAGCACCAGTGCATCATCGAAATCAAGATCCCCACTGAAAATCGGCTCCCCGCGCAGTCGCTCATTCACCCCGATTTTGGGTATGCTATGCCCTATGGTTGAATATTTAAATATCATTAGGTGTCACGCTTAAAAATGCTTGTAAGCCTGGAAGCTTTATCGCCCGGAGGCTAAAGACCTTCTTTACCTTATGCCATGAGCATTGCGCCTTGCGCCGCGGGTGCGGACTCTTTCCAGTCCAAAAGCCGCCATTCTAAAATTATAAATAAATCAGCTCCTCTGTCATCGCGTCAGGGGATACATCATCCGCATGAACAGTCCCTGAATCGCGGGTTCCTTGTATATTGCCGAGGGCCTGCGGCCGGTAATTTCCAGCATTCCCTCGGATAACATCCGCCCTGCTTGCCGCAACAAACCTTCATCGGGGATTTTTCCGAATAGATAATTTTCAATATCCCGAAATCGGTGAGGCGTCGGGGTGCAGGATCCCAGAGCAAACCGTATAAATGATATGGACCGGTCGCTTTCCCGGGCAATCATTGCGGCCATGCTCATTCTGGCAATGGCCAATTCTTTGCGGCGGCCGATTTTTTGAAAGTCCGCAAAATCAACCGCCTCAGGTTTGGGTTTGAGGATGAAGTGCGTTATCAGTTCATTGGGCCCCAGCGTACAATGATACGGCCCGCCGGCCATTTCCTCGATCGGCACGTTTCGCTGACCGGCAGGGCTGACTACCCCTGCCGCGGCATCGTGAATCAGCAGCGGTGGGATGGTATCTCCGCAGGGCGAACAATGGGCAACGTTTCCGCCAATGGTGGCGATGTTGCGCACCTGCCGGCTGGCGAATTTGTCGGCAGCCATTCGCAGGGCGGGCGCATGCCGCTCGATCATTTCGGATTTACCGATTTCGCTAATCGTAGTTGCGGCCCCGATGGTCAATTCCCCCTCGGTAATCTCGATCTGCCGCAGTTCGGCCAACCGACCCACGTCCAGCAAATACCGGCGATTAAGTTCACCGGAACGCATGTCGACCATGACATCGGTGCCGCCGGCCAAAATTGCCGTGTCCGGTGCGTTTTCGCCCAAAAAGGCCAATGCTTGCGGCAGCGTCTGCGGCCTTATGTAATCCACATTAAACATGTATTTCCTTACCCGGATAAACCGGAACCAAACAGGTTGAAATTATCATTTTGCTTCTAATTAAATGCTTAGGTTCTCCAACAAAATGCCTAAATTGCCTAAACTGCCTAAACTGCCTAAAATTACGGATGTTGATCATTCTATTATAAAAAAAATCCCAATTTCAGGATTCTTCTAAGCTAAATTAGCAGGATTCAGTATATAGCATTTTCTCTTCCTGACACCTGAAACCTGACACCTGAAACCTCAAAAAGATTTTGATGGCACAGCTGGTTTTACATTGTTTTCAACAAGTTGTCAGAAAAAAGACCCTAAGGGCATAATTAAGATTTCTTCGAACTCTTCTGACCTTTGCAACACCTGTCTGCGGCGTTTTCGATACCGGCGATAATACTTTGATACCCGGTACAACGGCACAGATTTCCGGCAACGGCTTTGATAATTTCCGCCCGGTTGGGATTCGGTTTCTCCTCTAATAAGGCGTGGGTACTCATTAAAATACCGGGGGTGCAGAACCCGCACTGAACGGCATGCTGCTCCGAGAAAGACTGCTGAATCGGGTGCAGTTCCGCTTCCCCGCTTAATCCTTCAACGGTCAACACCTTGCGGCCGTCCAGTTGGGCTGCAAACATCAAACAGGCATTCACCGCCTGACCGTCGACAACAATGGTACAGGCACCGCATTCACCGATCCCGCAGCCTTCCTTGGTACCCTTGAGATCAAAAATGTCCCGTATCAGTCCCAGCGCTGAAATTCCCGGCTCAATATCCAGCGATTTTTCTTGGCCGTTGAGAATGAAATGGAGGTGGAATCTATTTTTTTTCATAACTACCTCAACCCGTCTTCGCCTTTGATCTCCGCCACTTGCAACCCGCCCACTCTGGCAGCCGGCCGGCCGGAGTCAGTCACGGCCACGACCAGAACCAGCTCATTGCCGCGCGGTGCATCCGGCACCCTGACTTCCATTGCGTCAAAATGAGACCGCACAAAGGCAGCGTCTTTATGCCCCAGCGGCACGTCAATAGCTGCTCCCGGATATCCCGCCTTTTTAGCGGATGGAATTAAGGCCTTCCCGCCGCCCACATTGGCCCGCATGGGTTTGCCCAACGCCGGGTGCATGATGGCGGCACAATGTTCCAACTCACCGTTGGTGCCGACAACCGCCCCCTTGCCGTAGCTGTGGACTAGATCAGGCTCGATACCCAGCGCCGCAACGGCTTTTTGGGTCAGCAGTTCACCCAGTTCTTCACTCCACTGGATCAGCAGGCTGAGATCTTCCCGGTACTCACCGGCAAATGGATTGGTAAACACTGCCGCTGCCGCTGCTTTGCGGGTCGGAGTTTCCAGCCGCAGCGTTCCATCGGCCTGCGTCTCCTCGACAACAATATAGATTTTACGCACCTGAGGTTTGTTGTTGCTCATTTTGGCCTCCCATTAAAAATATTGAATATTGTAGATTGAAAATTGAATATTTATGGAATGCTGTCGATTTTATTTAGTCACATTTGACTTATATCCGTAGGCTCCTATAGCACAACTAGCTTGTGGTCTCTATAATTTCACCGCCCGAGCTTGCATATTTGCATTTATCGGCCTCTCACCGATAAATGCAAAAAAAATAACATCTCTGCGTTCTCCGCGACTTTGCGGTGAATACAATATTTAAATCGCATTGAAACATATCTAAATAACTATTGCCATCTTAGTAAAAATGATCGAGCGAAGCGACTTCCTCAAATTTTCAATCTTCATTTTTCAATTTTCAATCTGATCCGGCGCAGCCTGATCACGCCCATCTTTCCGTAACCGTTTTTTGATTCAGAAATAGCCGGAGGGAATCTATTCTGGATTTAGCAACCCCCAGCGCCGATTCATTTTTGGAGCCAAGGGGGAAAAATGCAAACGGTTGGGGTACCGGGACATTGATGCCGATGTTGCCCACGTCCGCTTCCATCTTAAACTTACGGGCGATGTAGCCATCGCGTGTATAGATGCAGGCGGAATGGCCATAGGCATCTTTGTTGTTGATCCAATCCAGTGCCTCATCCAGATCCCGGATTCGAATCAGGTTGGCCACCGGGCCGAAGGCCTCCTCCCGGGCGACATGCATAGCCGGGTTTACATCCTCCAGGATGGTCGGCGCAATAAAAAAGCCTTTTTCTCCACCCGCAACGCTTGCCTGGCGACCGTCCAGAGTGAGCTTGGCCCCTTCATTGATTCCCTTTTCGATAAATTCGAGAACCTTGTTTTTGCCTCTTTCGGAGACCATGGGACCCAGTTGGGTAGCCTCGTCCAGCCCATAGCCCATTTTCATAGCGGCCGAAGCCGCGATAAATTTTTCTTTGGCAGCATCCAATGCATTACCGGCAAAAAGCAAATTATCCGTGCCCAGGCAGCGCTGTCCGCTCATTCCGTAACAACCGCGCAACAATCCGTCCACCACCGCATCCACATTGCAGTCCGGCATGATGACAACATGGTTTTTACCGTTGCCGTTGATGGACGCTTCTTTGCCCAGTTTACCGGCCAGTTCGAATAGCTGTTTACCCACGTTGGTTGAACCGATAAATCCCACACCCTTGACCAGCGGGTGCGATAATATTTTTTGATTGACGTCGCTGCCGCCGTATACAAGATTAAGCAGACCGGGCGGAAACCCGCCAATTTCGTCCGTCACCCTGAAAATGGCATCCAGGCAGACCGGATCATTTTTGCTGGGGCTGACCACCACCGGACATCCGCTGGCAATGGCATAGGGCACGAAGGAGGACCAGGCATGCATCGGAATATTGTTGGGGGTGATGATCAAAAATACGCCTCTCGGTTCCCAGTACAGGGCCTGATCCAGTCCCTTGGCCAAATCCGTTACAAAATCACCCCGGGTTAACAGCATCAGGGCCGAACAGGCCGACTCAATATTTTCGATGCATCGGCGAATCGTTCCCCGCGCCTCACCGATGGTACGGCCGTGGTCCTGCACCAGAACCCGGCAGAGCCTGTCAAAATGCTCTTCGAATTTCCCGCGCAGATCAAACAGATAGCGTGCCTTGTCCCTGAGCGGAACTTCGCGCCAGCTGCTGAGGGCGGCCTGGGCGGATTGAATTGCCGCTTCGATCTCGGCGTCCGTGGCCGAGGGAAATTCGGCGATCACCTCTCCGGTTGCCGGATTGACAGATTCATAAATCAAATCTGATTTCGAGTCCAGCCACCCGCCATTAATGTAAAATTTTAATTTTCCGTAATGTTTTTGTACCTCTGGTAATAGCGTCATCTCAATCTCCTTATTTACTGCACTCTTTCCTACCCTAAAATATCGTTGTTGTGTTGGTCAATTAATCAGATACGGCCACAAATTTTTCTATACCGATCGTTTCTTCCTGAAATTCCGGCAATGATGACAAAACATTCAGTGCTTCAAGCACATGCTCCTTCATTAGCCGGCAGGCCGCTACCTTATCTTTGGCTCGAATAGCGTTGATCATTTTGCGATGATACCATGCCGAGGAATCAAGATGATCTCTACTTTGTAAAGACTTGTAACTGAACCGGCAAACCTGGTTGTGGATGCTGGCGGAAATTTTTTTCAAGCGATCGTGGCCGGATATCAACATAATTTGATCGTGAAAGCTCTGGTGGTACTGCTGATATTGCAGTAAATCCACGGGCTTCTTCTTCACACAGCTTTCCATTTGCTGCACGACAGCATCCAGTTCGCAGACCTGTTTTTGGGAAATACTCTCCATGGCCAGTTCGATTGCCAGCTCATACAAAGCCGCTTTCAGGGTATAGGCTTCCCAGACATCCTTTGCGGTCATTTCAGTAACGTAAACACCCCGTCGCGGTTTGCGAACCACGAGACCTTCAGCTTCCAGCATCTTAAATGCTTCACGCACCGGAGGACGGCTGATATCCAGTCGTGCTGCGATTTCGCCTTCCTTGATCTGCTGGCCGGGCTGGTATTCGCCTTTTATGATCCACACCTGGATATGGCGTTTGGCTAAATCAGCGATCGATTCAATGTTCATGATGAGATTTCTTTTGTAGGTTGCAAAACATTGTATGCTCGCATTGATCGAAACAGGCTATCTCAAAAACGCTTCCGTTTTCTTTGTTGAACCTGCAGCTGAGCGAGGATCATCCAATTGGTATGGCGAGACCCGTAGATTTTGTATACAATAGACAATTATCGAAGTCAAACAGATATATATTTAATCCCAAATACAATCCAACCAATTAAGATAATGGAGATAAACACATGGTGGATAAAGTCAATCCAACTATAATATGGTGGGGGAAACACGAAAGGCAGGGTAATTAAAAGCCCTGCCTTTAGTTATCGGATAAGTAAATTTACACATCCAGATCTGCTTTAACTATGATCCCTTTGGCTTTCATGTCTTCCAGAGCCTGGGCGGTTGTCTCGGGCGCCACACCTTTGCTCAATCCTTCGATGACGGTAACCTTATATCCGGCATCAACGGCATCGATAGCGGTTGCCTTGACACAATAATCAGTGGCCAATCCATAAATAATAAGATTTTTTATACCGTCTTGCCTCAGCAGGTTATCCATTTCTGTCTTTCGTCCGCCGTCATCGGCAAAACCCGAATACGAGTCAAATTTAGGATCCATGCCTTTGCGAACCCTCTTGGTTGGACCTGGGGCGGCGACGAGAATTTCAGCACCAGACGTATTCTGCACGCAGTGCGGCGGCCACATGACCTGCGGCCGCCTATCCACCTCAATGACCTGCAGCGGTTCCGTCCCGGGATTGTTGGTAAAAAAGCTGACGTGATCTGCCGGATGCCAGTCCTGGGTAAAATAAACCGGCAGTCCCTGCTGTAAAATTTGCCGGGTTGCTGTTTCAACTGCCTCAAGATATTGGACGTCTGTGCCTGGAACGGCTAAAGTACCTGATTTTAACTCGGTAAAATCGGCCTGAACATCGACGACAATCACGCCGGTATTTTCATTGGAAAAAACTTGCTCGCCCATATGCATACTCCTTCAGGTTACAATCACCAGTCACGGTTTTAACATACTCGGTGAAGATAAGTTTCGAATATCATAAGAGTTTTAGGGATGTCAATCGTTAACATTTATAGCAGATAGCGCCACCGGGGCCAGGAGGCTTGGAAATGATGATATCCCAAAATTTTTCATGGCACTGATATTTCCAACTTCCTTGGAGTAATTCCAAGTTTAACGATAGTTTCCGCCTACCCAACATCTTGTGCCTAACGGGTTGCGCCTCTGCCGCAACGCGAAGTGCCATCGGTTGCAGGCGTTGGTTGGGCGGCGGATCCGCTCTGAACATGTCGGCTTGATCGTCGGAGCAAGTTTTCCGTCAGTGCCTATTTGCAATAGCCCTGGCAAAGTGCTGGCGGGCGTCGAGAATGAAGGCGCTTGGATCGTTGTTTCTCTGCGGCTCTTCAGTGGGCCATTTACCAACACAAAGACCGGCGAACCAACAGACCGCCGCTGTCGTGGCCAATGGGACGCCTACACCACTGGCAAGGGCAACACCTAAACCGGTAGCAACTGGCACTAGCTTGCACACGTCCAGAGCAAAGGGGCGCAAAGGCAGTCTCCTGGAGGCGTCTTGAACCTCGCTAATCAATCCTTTCATCTCTTCGATGGCTTTCTTCACCGCTTCTACGTCGGTCTCACCAGATCGTAGGAAGTTGGTCTGAAACTCTATGAAATCAGTGCGGCGTTCTCGGAATTGGCTGTCACCGGTGACAAATGCGACGGTTTCCTTCAAGAGATTTAAATCATCGATTCCCTCTTGCGTTAAGTCCGGCGCAATGAACTCCCAGCCCAATGATAGTGATAACGCGCCACCGGGCAACGCTCGTGTCATTCCGATATCGTGAAGTCCGAGGGTCTTCTCGGCCTCGGCGAAGCTGCGGAAGGCCGGCCCCATGGCGGCGACGCCGTCAACATGTGCCGGCAGATCGCGCGTCAATTCCGTTCGAGTCGCTCTAAACGCGTCGTCGGGCAGCGACCGGTCTGCGAGGCTCGCAGCCTCTTTTTTAAACGATCGCGATTGAGCGCTTTCCGGCCCCCAGTGAACTTTGCGTAGGACTGGTTTCAAGGCGTCGAGAACCTTCTCCTGGGCCTCCGGATCCCAGTCCTCCCAATGCTCCAGGGCGGCCGAATCGCTTTCCCAAATCACGTCCCCGAACTGAGTTGGATCGCCATCGATCCGCGGCTTTTGCGGGACAGGAAAGACGAGGCGATCGAACAGCATGACGTCGAGCGCCAGATATCTCGGCTGAAGATGATCAATAACGGAATAGGTGGCCCAGAGTTCCTTAGTCATTTTGACCTCCTTGTTCAAGTTGGCCTTACCCTGCCCAGTGCGAACATTTGAATTCAAGAGACATGTCAGCCCAACGTTTCGTTAGATGGAAAAATTTTCCATGATATCGATTACAATAGATGTCACTACTTTAGACTTATCCGTATCTTATAATGCAAAAATGGACAGTCGTGAGTTTTTGAGAAATGGGGCACACCGCTATATATTGTGGCCGATCATTGACCACAAAAATTCAGATATATTGAGACTATCCTTTTCGGACAACCCTTGTGATATACGACGATCTTGAGCCTGGATTTAATAGACCCTATCCTTGATGTAACTTGCCAGTATCATAACCTACTGAAAATGTTATATTTCAAATGGATATCACATTGTTTTCGTTACTGTCAACGACTGAGATAATAGCAGATATGATACTCAGCATCTCGAGCAGCAATCTTGGATATCAAAAATTTTTTGGAATAATTAAATGCAAAAACCGACTAACCTAATTTTCCAAGTTCTTTAACCTCCTTTAGAAATCGTTTACGGCGCTGTTCATCTGAAGACACTTCGCCTATAATACGGTGGTCGATATCCGCAACCCCACAAAACGTGAACGTCCCATCTGCCTTGGTTAAGCTGGCGGCGGCGTTTAATCCGCTATCTTCCAGAAGTTGGGTGGGATTGTCAGCCGTATTCAAGATAATGATCTTCTTCAGTTTTAGCAGAGGTATGAAATCTCCATCAGCGGTAATATCGTATGCCCAACCTTTAGAGAGAATCCGATCGAACCATCCTTTGAGGATGGCCGGGGCCTCATTCCACCAGACCGGATAAATTAACGCCAGGCAATCCGCCCGCTCCACCTTGGCCTGCTCGGCCAGCACGTCCGCCGGCAAGGCCCTGCCGTCTTCAAATTGGTTGAAATCATCTCCTGCCATTATGGGATTGAAGCGCGTGGCGTAAAGGTCATTTATCTCATAGGTCACACCGGCCAGTTCGAGGCCCTCCACCAGCGCTTTGCAGACGGCATGATTGAAAGATCCGGGATTGGGATGGGCAAGGAGAATGTACCATCTCATAACGCACCTAATTCTTCAGTTACTAAGAAGGTCATAATTGTTTAGACATGAATTCACCGCCCGAGCTTGCATCCCGCTCCGCGGGGCTTCGCTCAAGACGCTGAGAATGCAGAGTTGATTTTTCTTTTCAATTTCGGCTGAGCCCCGCTAAAGAGCAGCGGGATGCAAGTAAGGGCAGAAATTGAAAAACAACAGCCCTTAGCTTATAGAGGCAGACAATACAACTATTCAGTCTCACAAAGGGAAATCTCGGGCTTCTCCTACATATATGCGCCGCCTCTGGCCGCCAGCGCACAGTCTGATCGAAAGAGAAACTTTTGAACATCGAACATCGAACGTCCAACATCGAACATCGAAGTAATGTATTCTGTCTATTTTCTTAAAAAACGACTGAGCGAAGCGAACCCACCCTTCGACATTCGATATTCGATATTCTGCGGTTCGCTTTTAAATTTATGTAGTTTCATATAAGCTTTCAATTTCGCGGATGCATCCGGCGTCAATACGCTTAGCGTTAAACCGGCAGCCGGGTGCGGCGCACCCGGCTGCTAATCATTAGGCTACTGACTCTTGCCCGCACATTGGTCAGCCGGTGTGATGGAGCCCAGGTCTTTTTCAACAATCAGATTGCCGCCGGTAAATTTGCCGATCAGCATATTGAGAATCATGTGGTGGTCCGAGGCGCGCATGGTTTCAGGACCGTTTCCTACGGTTATGGTCAGATCGCCCATATTATCGATTATTTTTTCCTTGTCGTCGGATCCCGCCTTATTGATGGCTTCCGCCAGCAGCATGATCAGACCGTAATGCGAACCGGTGGCCCAGGTGACAACCGTATCCTGGTCGAACATCTTATGCTGACGGGCCACAAAGTCTTTGGATTCAGCTTTGTTCAAGCTGGCCAGGAATGGAAGCGCTGTGAAAATGCCCTCGGACTGATCGGGGGTCAGGGCCAGCAGATAGTTTTCATCGGAAGCCAGGGCCACGATTTTTATCTTTTCTTTAAGGCCGAAATCAGCAAACTGTTTGATAAAGGTAAATCCGTCGGCACCGGGAACAATCAGCATCAGGATTTTGGCCCCTGATTTTGATATCTTTTGAATGGTAGGCGCAAAGTCCTTCACGCCGAAAGGGGTGTATTCGACCCCGACGATTTCACCCCCAATCTTGCCAACGTTGCGTGTGATCGCTTCAGTCATCTTGTGGGGCCAGACATAGTCATAGCCGAAAATGTAAAACGATTTGCCGTATTTTTCCCCCATATACGGTATCAGCTTGTCCATGTCATGATCCGGTATAGCGCTGTAAAGAAAGACGTAGCGGTTGCACACGCCGCCCTCATAGTCGATTCCGTAAAGCAGGGGCGTTTTAAATTTTTCGGCGACCGGTGTCATTGCGTCCCGGGCGGCACTGCTCACCGGCCCCATCAAGGCAACCACTTTATCGCGCATAACCAGTTTCTTGGCCTTTTCCACGGCAGTTTTCGGATCTGTCTTATTATCTTCAATGATCAACTCCAGGGGACGGCCGTCCAGCACACCGCCGGCCGCATTAATTTCAGCCACCGCCATCTTGGCTCCCCGCACACCGAGGTTGCCGTATATTTCAAACCCACCGGAAAGCGGCAGCACCACGCCAATTTTAATCGGCTTTTTGCCGGCCAGACTTACTGCCGGCAGGGCCACTACCAGGCTTAACACCAATGCTGCAACCACCACCCATTGAAATCTTCCTTTCATTTTGCACCTCCTGTTGGTTGTTGGGTCCATGATACCTGCTCGATTTGGCAAGGCAGGAGAATCATAGGAAATGAGGACATAGCCGTATTTTATTCCCACTTTGCAGATAATCTTTTTTTTTCATTTTTCTTTTAGTACTAATTTGCTTGACCTTATGATTCGAAAAGCCTGGCGGCCAATGAATCAAAAAAAATAAATTCCTAACGATTGGGCCGCGAGGCAAGCAAATTACCGAACACCCCTTTGGGAAAGAACATGACGCAAAAGACAAAAAACATGCCCAGGATCAGGATCCAGTAATAGGTCAAAATATCCGATAAAAATGCTTCAAGAACCCGTACCAGAACAGCGCCTAAAAAGGAAGCCAGCAGAACTTCCTTGCCGCCCAGTGCGACCCAGATTAAAACCTCGGTCGATAGTCCAAAGCCCAGCATGGTCGGCGAAACAAATTCGGTAACTGCCGCAAATAGTGCGCCGGCCAATCCGGCAACGGCAGCACCGATTGCAAATATAACAATTTTAAATTGGGCAATGTTATATCCGAAAAATTCGGCCCGGACCTCGTTGTCCCGCAGCGCAGCCAGAATAGTGCCGAAGGGAGATCGAACGATGCGGTTGCAAATAAGGTAAACCGCAAGGCCGATAACCAGGATGACATAAAAAAGCACCTTAAAATTAAAAAGCTCCCATCCGGCAATCGATAACGGCGGGACATTGATTAAACCGTTATACCCGCCAATGTAGTACCATTTGACTGCGATTCGTTCTGCAATCACTGCTATGGCCAGGGTAACAATGCCCAGATAGGGGCCTGACAAACGACCATAAAATAAAAAATAACCCAGCACAACCGCAAATAGCATGACGATCACAATTGCCAACAGGATGGCACCCAAGCTGGAAGTTAGAATTCCGGTAATTCCCGGGATCATATTTTTGGTTGCCAGAGCCATTATATAGGCTCCCAGTCCAAAAAAAACAGCATGCCCGAAACACAGAATCCCCGTATAACCCCAAACCAACGAGAGGCCCATGGCAAATATGCCGTAAATGATAAACTGGGTCAACATGGCGATGAGATAATCGTCTCCGACAGCCGGGAAAAAAAGCAAAAGCACCAGAACCAGCAGTCGAACTATCTGCTCCTTTTGATGCCAGGAAATTAAAAGCAAATTAGCCACGTCGTTTTGTTCCAATCAGGCCTTGAGGCCGAAAACGTATCAACACAATTGCCAGCGAGAAAACAACAATTTGGGCTGTAACCGGTGAAAAAAGAAAACTGATAAAAGAATCGCTCCCTCCGACGACCGCTCCGCCAACTAAAATACCGCCCAGCGTGCCGGCCCCGCCTACCAGTATCGACAAAAATGCGGGGATAAAAAACCCAAGGCCCATCTGAGGATCGCAGCTCATCAGAGGCGCCATGACAGCTCCGGCCAGTCCGGCCAGTGCCGAGCCGAAGGTAAATGTCGTTCGGTACATCCGGCGCGTGTTTATTCCCAGAGCAGCTGCCATGTCCCTGTTGGCAATCACCGATCTGGCACCGAGGCCAAAATCGGTTCGGAAAAAAATATAAAATGTAATAAAAATAATGACCAGCGCCACCCCCATGATAAACAGGCGATACGCCGGATATTCCAGTCCGGCAAAATGGATCGACTGGGGCAATGGCGGCCGCACCATAAGCCCTTCGGGTCCAAAGATGATAATGACCAGCTGCTTGATAGCGATGGATAGCCCCCAGGTTGCCAGAATGGTATCCAAAAAACGGCGGTAAAGATGTCGGATAAAAAGATATTCGATGATCATTCCAAACAACCCGACCACAATCGGCGACAATAACAAACCGATCCAAAAACCGAGCCCGATTTGATCGGCCATCACCACCGTATAGGCCCCGATCAAAAAGAATTCGCCATGGGCCATGTTGATCACCCGCATCAGTCCGAATATGATCACGAGGCCCATGGCAACCAGGATCAGGACCAGGATGTAATTTATGCTATTAAGAATGGGGATGATCAGATCCACATTTTTGCTCCTGGAAACGGCGACGGTGGAGAATAAAAAATTGAAGATTGAAGATTGTAAATTGAATATTTGTGGATGTCGCTTCGCTCAGTCATTTTTAAAATCGATCGGCCGGCCTGCGACGAGCTCGGTCGAGTCGAGGCGTTCCTAAAATATTCAATATTCAATCGAAAATTTTCAATTGTTGCAAGATAATGAAAAAATCCAAACTAGCTTTTTTTGCACAAAATACGCAAAATAACTTGTAAGAATAGCCTACACCCCCAGGTGGCATTCAATGATGGACTCGTCCACCAGAATATCTTTGACCGAGCATTCCTGAACCATCCGTCCGCGTTCGATGAATACGCAGTCGGCCGCAATATCCTTAATCATGTCCACGTTTTGCTCAACGATCAGGATCGTAAGGCCGGTGTCCGTATTTATCTTTTTCAAAATGTCGCTTATCTGGTCAACAATGGACGGTTGAATCCCTTCGGAAGGTTCGTCCAGAAGCAATAATTTGGGTTGACAGACAAGGGCCCGCGCAATGGCAAGCATCTGTTGTTCACCACCTGAAAAGGATCCGGCACGCTGGTTGCGCCGTTCATAGAGTATCGGGAAAAATTCAAAAACATCATGGGGTATATCTCGCTGACGCCGCGGATTGCGGAGGGTGCCCAGCCGCAGATTATCCCAAACTGTAAAGTCCTCAAAAATTTCACGTCCCTGGGGGACATAACTGATGCCGCTAGTCGCAATTTCATGGGTGGCCTGTCCCCCAATATTTTTATCCTCAAATATGATGCTGCCGGAGTGAGGAGTTAGCAATCCCATGATGGTCCTGAGCAGGGTGGTCTTGCCCATCCCATTGCGCCCCATCAAGGCTTTAATCTCCCCCTGCTTAATTGAGAGGTTTAGGCCTTGAAGAATAAGGCTTCCGCCGTAGGAAGCATGTAAATCTTCAATAACCAGCATCATCGATGTCTCCCCAGGTATATTTCACGCACCGCTTCATCGGAGTTGATTTCCTGATAATTTCCTTCCCGGAAAATAGCGCCTTTGTACATAACCGTAATGCGACTGGCTATTTCCCTGACAAATCGGATATCGTGCTCAATAACCAGAATCGTTATGCCGGTGGTTTTCGAAATTTCCTGGATTAGTTTGGCCGTTTGGTGGGTCTCCATGACTGTCATCCCGGCAGTTGGCTCGTCCAACAACATCAATCGAGGCTTGCTGGCCAGCACCATGCCGATCTCCAGCCACTGCTTTTCACCGTGCGCCAAATTTCTAGCAAATTCGTCGGCTTTATCAACCAAATTGATGTCAGACAGGTGTTCCATGATTTTTTGGTGAGAGTCGGAATCTAGCCGGGAGCCGACAAACATGGGTTGCCGCTGGTTTGCAAAAAAGGGGACCCGGATGTTTTCGTATACCGTCAGCTGCTCGAAAATGCCGGGAATCTGAAATTTGCGGCCGATACCCAGTTTGCTGATCACGTGTACGGGTTTGGCGGTGATGTCCTGGTCCGCAAAAAATACTGTGCCGGCTGAAGGTCTGTAATAGCCGGTAATTAAGTTAAAAAGGGTAGTTTTACCGCATCCGTTGGGACCGATAATACACTGCAAATCACCGGCCTCGAGTTTAAGATCCACATGATCAACAGCCGTCAATCCGCCAAATTGTTTAGTAATGCCCTGTGTTTCGAAAATACATTGCATTGACGCACCAAATTGAAAATGAAAGATCAGGGGGAGATGGAAAATTTTGTTTACAATAGACAATTCAGCAAATCAATCGTTTCTCGGTTTGATTTTCATTTGCCACGTGAGAATTGACATAAAAACAATAATTATCCATATTAGCAAGACAATTATATAAAAATGGAAGCCGGTGAAAAAAGATGGGATCTCGACCGGCAAGAATGGGAGGGGCTAAAGCAGAATCTGAAAAGGTCACCCGGCCGGTTTCCATAACATAGCCCCGGTGGGCTACTTTGAGGGCCAGGTTGGCATAGCAGGTTGTTTACTCGCCTAAATAGGCCTTTTTTACTCGCTCGTTCTTAAGCAGTTCCGCTGAGTTGTCTGCGAGAGCGATTTCACCGGTTTCTATTACATACCCGCGGTTAGAAAATTGCAGGGCCAATTGGGCGTTTTGCTCGACAAGCAAAATGGTGGTGCCCTGGTTATTGATCTGGCGGATGATTTCAAAGATGGCGTCCACCAGAATCGGGGCCAGGCCCAGGGAAGGCTCGTCAAGCAGGAGAAGTTTGGGACGGGCCATCAGTGCCCGGCCGATGGCCAGCATCTGCTGTTCACCGCCTGAAAGTGTACCTCCGGCCTGATTAGAGCGCTCGCGCAAGACTGGAAAGAGATCGAATACCCGATCGATGTCCTGCTTGATACCGCCTTTGTCCTTTCGCAGGTAGGCACCCAGGTCGAGATTCTCCATGACCGTGAGCAGGGGAAAAATCATACGTCCCTCCGGCACCTGGCAGATGCCCATCTGGACGATGTTATCAGGACGCACCGAGACGATGGACTGACCTCGATAGAGGACGTCCCCTTCCACCGGAGTAAGAACGCCGCTGATCGTCATCAGAGTTGTGGATTTGCCCGCGCCGTTGCCCCCGATGAGACAGACGATCTCACCCTCAGCGACTTGGATGGAAATTCCTTTCAGGGCTCGGATATTCCCGTAATAGGTCTTGACGTTATCCAATTCAAGCAGCATTGGCAGCTCCCGTGCCCAAATATGCCTCAATCACTTTCGGATTGTTTTGAACGTCCCGCGGCAGCCCCTCGGCCAGCCATTCGCCGTGATTAATAACCACGACGCGTTCACACACGCCCATAACCACTTTCATATCGTGTTCGATCAGCAAAACCGTTATGCCTTTCTCCCTGATACGGTGAATCAGGTCCATAAGATCACGGGACTCCTGGGGGTTCATTCCGGCGGCCGGTTCGTCGAGCATAAGCAGGCGGGGTTCGGTTGCCAAAGCCCTGGCAATCTCTAACCGGCGCTGATCGCCGTAAGCCATGGATCTGGCAATTTCCTGGCCGCGTCCCTTGAGTCCGACGAACTTAAGGAACTGTTGGGCGCTTTCGGTAATCGCCTTTTCTTCGGCCTGCTGAAACTTGCTCCGGATCACGGCGCCAAAAAAAACCGATCTCGTGCGACAGTGCCGGCCTATTTTGACGTTATCCATCACTGTCAGATTGTCAAAGAGGCGGATATTTTGAAATGTGCGGGCGATTCCAAAACCGGTTACCGCCTCAGGCTTCTTGCCGCCAATGGAAATGGTGCGCCCCTCGTCGGATAATATAATTTGGCCCCCGGTCGGTTTCTCAATACCGGCAACGCAATTAAAAAGTGTCGTCTTCCCGGCGCCGTTCGGCCCTATAAGGCCGATGATCTTGCCTCGGTCGATGTTAAAGCTGATATCTTTGAGGGCCTCCAGGCCCCCAAAACTTTTGTAGAGCTTTTTTATCTCTAAGATCGGTATCATTTCTTCATACCCGCCGCAGGCTTCGCTTTTTTTCTTTTGGTACGGCCGGCCCGCATCTGAGCCGCCACTGCCGCGATGGGCATCATACCAGCCGGGCGGAAGCGCATCATGAGAACCATAATAAGACCAAAGACCAGGAAACGAACATTAACCGGCAGGCCCAACAGGGGCAACAGTTCACGCAGGATCTCACTCATTGAAACCAGTATCACGGCTCCGATCATAACCCCCCATATGTTGCCCATGCCGCCCAGCACGATCATGCACAAAATTAAAAAGGATTCCCAGAACTTGAACATGTCCGGTGACAGGAAGGTCACCCATCTGGCAAAAAAGCTGCCGCCCACAGCACCGAAGGCGGCGCTGATGGCAAAGGCGATAACCTTATAGGCCAGCAGGTTGATGCCGCAGGAGACGGCGGCTACCTCGTCATCGCGAATGGCGAACCAGGCCCTTCCCAGGCGGGAGTCCTGGATGCGGTACATGACAAAGACGGTCGCCAGAACCATGGCGATGGCAAGATAATAATACGGCAGCTCGCCCACGAACTCCCATTTAGGGCCGCCAAAGAGCGTGAGATCGATCGACACCACATCAATCCCCGGCAGACCAAGTGGCCCCCGGGTGAGCCAGATTTCGTTGGTCAGAAAAAGGACGACCAGCTCTGAAAAGCCGAAGGTCACAATCGCAAAATAGTCACCCGTGAGTCTAAGCGTCGGCGCCCCCAGCAGGATGCCCCAGATGGCGCCATTGATAAAGGCCAGGGGGATAATTACCCAGTATGAAAGGCCAAAGTGATAAGTAAGGAGACCCGATGTGTAGGCACCGATGCCATAAAATCCGACATAACCCAGATCCAGAAGCCCATTGAAACCGGGCACGATGTTTAATCCCAAGGCCAGAATCATGTAAAGAAAAATGAGGATAATTATATGGAGCAGGTAATCCGTTACAAAGGGCAGAAACGGAATGATCAGCGCAAAAATCAACAGACCGATTCTTATTTTAGCGCCGCGCGTTAGATTCGGTGGTGCAAATTTACCCATCTCACATGCTCTTTTTGGTTTCCTTGAGTACCCGGCCGAACAAGCCCGCCGGTATCAAGATTATAACAATGATCATGACGGCGTAGGAGATACCGTCCCGGTAGAGCGAGCTCAAATAACCCGCCCCAAAGGCCTCAGCCACACCCAGCACCACCCCCCCTAACATGGCACCGGGCACCGAGCCGATTCCGCCTAGCACGGCAGCGGCAAATGCTTTAACCCCGGCGACGTAGCCCATGGTTGGGTAGAGCGAGTTGTAGTAGGCGCCCACCATGATGCCGGCGGCTCCGCCTAAAGCTCCTGCCAGAGCGAAGGTATAGGAAATTACCCGGTTGACGTTGATCCCTGTCAGGGCGGCCATGGTTTTATTCTGGGCCACGGCCCTCATCGCCTTACCCCACCTGGTTTTCTTGATGATAAGATTGAGCCCAACCATCATGCCGATCGTTAGGCCAAAAATGAAGAGATGAAACCAGGAGAGATTGACGCCCCCAAAGCTGACGGCTGTTTTTTCAAAATAGGTGGGCAAGGTCCCGTGGGGAAAGGGCTTGGGTCTGGAACCCCAGATGACCATGGCCAGATTTTGCAGGAAAATCGACATTCCGATGGCCGTAATAAGTGCGGCCAAACGAGGTGACTGCCTCAAAGGCCGATAAGCGAAAATATCCAACAATACACCACAAACGGCACAACAGGCCATGGCAAGGGGAAATGCCGCATAAAATGGGAGTCCCAGGACACTGATGAAAGTAACGGCGAAAAAGGCGCCCAGCATGTAGATTTCGCCGTGAGCAAAATTAATAAGTTGGATAACACCGTAAATCATGGTGTAACCCACGGCAATCATGGCATATATGCCGCCGATGACAAGGCCGTTGACAAGCTGTTGTAGAAACAAATATCCTCCCGTTAGGTACGAAAAGACGCCGGAATCAAAAAATTCCGGCGTCCTTAATGATATCCTGAATTAATTCAGCAGCTATTCGGCCGCTACGAATTTACCATTCTTGACCATCTTAACGAAGGCGGGCTTGGCACTATCGCCCTTCTTATCAAAGTAGGTCAAACCGGTGATACCCTTATAACCACTGGCCTCTGAGTTAATTGCAGCCAGCCCTTCACGAATTTTCTTGCGGTCAGGGCCGGTTTTGGCAATGACCTGGGCCAGGATACCCAGACAGTCATATGCATTGGCACTCATCCAATCCACGTCACGGCCATAGCTCTTCTTGTATTGTTCGGCGAAGGCCTTGCCCGTCGGGCCTGCCGCCGCTGCCAGGAAGGGTACTGTGAGGTAAGTATTGTCGGTTGCCTTGCCGCCGATTTTTATATAGTCTTCATTGTCAATACCGTCGGCACCGAAGAGCGGGCCGTTAAAGCCCAGCTTACGGGCCTGACCGGCGATCAGGGCACCTTCCGGATGATAGCCGCACAGGAAGATCGTGTCGGGCTTATCGCGCAAGAGCTTGGTCAGTTGTGGCGTAAAGTCAGTCGTCTTGGCAACGTAAGCCTCGGCGCCGGTCACTTCCACCCCCGCCGACTTGGCGCCGGCCATAAATGAGTCTTTAAGCCCAATGGCATAATCGTTGTTTTCATAAAAGATGGCGACAGATTTCTTGCCCAGCAATTTCGGCACAACATATGAGGCCAGATATTTGCCCTGAAAGTCGTCGGTGTAACAGTTGCGGAAAAACCAGCCCTTGCCGACATCACCGATGGTGGGATTGGTTGAGGTGGGCGAAATGGCGGGAAGTCCTGCGCGCACGTAGATCGGCATGGCAGCCAGGGTGGCTGAAGAGCACAGATGGCCGATGACGGCCACGATGCTTTTATCGGCCGCGAATTTAGAGGCGACTGTCCCCGCATCTTTAGGCGCGCATAGGTCGTCGCCCCAGACCAGTTCCACCTTCTTACCGTTGATGCCGCCCGCGTCGTTGATCTCTTTTAGCTTGAGGCTGACACCGGCCTTGATATTGTCACCGTAGGCAGCCAGATCTCCGGTAAAGGGTGATGCAACACCAATTCTGATGTTTTCGGCCATGGCTCCGGTGGATATGCCAAAGACCAATATAAGACCAAAGATCAAACCAATGAACAAATGTGTCCGTTTGCTTTTCATAACCCTTCCTCCTTCCAAAGTTAAATAAGTTTGAGCACAATTGCCCCAACGAAAATTTTATAGTCGAATGATTCCATCGCGTCAAGATCCAATTTCAGATACCGTTCAAAAGTTGACTGGTTGATTGGTTGACTGGGGCAATTATATACATTATATCAGTATGATATGGTAAAATATTTTCTCCGCCAAGACCCAAAGATTAATATTGACCAAAGGTTTTGCTTGGTGCCTTGGTGCCTTTGCGGCAATTTGTTCTCCGCTTGCGGCATATCCGGCTTAGGCTATAAATAGCAAAAATAGCTTGCTGTTCATTCGCGATACTTGTATGAATAATCCCGTTCGGGAAACGCAGTCGCTACCCGCGAGATAGAATTTGTTGAAACTGTATAAATAGCGTTGAGCATATTTGGATTCCTCGGGCCATTTTCGGGTCATGGATTCCAAACACCTAAATGCAAAGACCTTCGGCGCTGGGCACAAAATAAGATTAGTCATTTAAAATATATACACAGCGCTGCGCATATTTAGACCCTTCGGCCATTTTCAGATCAAGGGTTCAACCTGAGAAGGTGCAATTGATATCTGCGCTGTGTATTTGGAGTATTATTTTGCGCAAAGTTGGATTATTCGTAAAAAAGGATAAAAAAGCGGCCAAAAAGGCGGATGAATTTGAATCCTGGTTGAAAAACAAAAAAATTGCAGTGGTTAGAAAAGTAAGTTTGCCTCCGGATCTGCATTCACCGGCCAATAATAAAATATCAGCACCGCGGGATTTGTCCTGCCTGTTCGTATTGGGCGGTGACGGCACTTTTTTAAGCGCAGTCCGCTGGATAGGCGATCTCAACATCCCGGTGCTGGGAATCAAATTTGGTAAAATCGGATTTCTGGCGGAAACAGCTGCCAAAAACCTGTTTACAGCGGCCGAAAAAATTATCAATGACGACTACACCATTAAGCGTCGCATGCGACTGAAAGTCGATGTGGTGCGGCAAAAGAAAACCATTATCAGTGAACTCGTACTCAATGACATTGTGATTAACAGGGGTGCCCTGGCCAGACTGGCCGACGTCGAAACTCATATCGACGATCATTATCTGACGACTTTCAGATCAGACGGTCTGATTGTCGCAACGCCTACCGGTTCGACCGCCTATTCTCTGGCAGCCGGCGGTCCGGTAATCCATCCCGATGTCCCCGGCATCATTATCACGCCGATCTGCCCGTTTACCCTGACCAACCGACCGTTGATCGTACCGGATTCAATCCGGATCACACTGAAACTCGCCAAAGGTGCATCTGATATCAAGTTGACGTTTGACGGTCAGGAAGGACTGGATATCGACGATCGGGATACTATAATCGTCCGCAAAGGATCCCATGCGCTCAACATGATCACCCTGCCGGGCCAGCATTATTTTGATGTGCTGAAAGCGAAATTGAGATGGTCGGGGGGAAGAGGTTAGAAGTTCAAAGCCAAAAGCTCAAAGCCAAAAGCACTCTGATGGCAGTTCAGTTTTCTACTACAAGCTAGGTGATATAGCTTAGCCTGTAATGTCCGCATGTCATATCACGGTATTCCTCAATCAAAGCAAAGTTATCATGGTGCCCTAAAACCTATCTTTGCTTAATTTCAAATAATTTCCCGTCAAAATCCTTGATAAACGTCAGGGTCTTATCGCCTTTGGGAATCAGGGCGACCACCACCTGCAGGCTGCGGCATTTTTCAATAAATCCCGTGAGATCATCGACTTCGAGGCACAGGTGTTCAATCTGCCTTTGGGAAGTACTCAATTGATTGGTAATAAATATTTCGAAATGGATATTGTCATCCATGTAGTTGATCATTTGCAATTCGGCATCCAGGTTGAAGATCGCCTGGGAAAGATCCGCGGACAAAGATTTGGGCTCCGATTTTTTCAGACCTAATAGATCCCGATAGAATTTGTCCGCATTGTCTTCAGTGCTGCAGGTCAGTCCCGCATGTTTTAATAACATCAAAGCCTCCCGTGGCAATTGCAAAATAATTGAACGTCTCGAAATTTTTACAACTCAATGAAAATATGGCTTATTTTTTTTGAGGTCTGCCTTCTGGCCCCGATCATTTCAATTGGGGGAAAGTCCCTAACTTGTATGATAAATTGCGCGGTGGGCAGCCCCGTACACACGCGTGCTGATCCTGAATTTGTGATCTTTAACCAATTCGTCCAGTAGCGCCACAGATTCTTTGGGCGTTAAAAGGGAAGATTTGGCGGCGCGAATCAGCACGCCGATTGTTCCGATGACCCGAAAACCTTCTATTGCAGCCGTCTTTCTGAGCAATCGATCATCTGATAAAATCATGTCTGCTTGCTTTTCTGCTGCCAGGGTCAGTATGCAATAATCTGCAAAGCTCAGCGCTTTAGCAAACCTTGTTGGTTTGCGTAGGGCCAAAATCCGGCAACTGGAAAGAAAGCCTGTCAGCAGTCTTTCTTCATCAGGGGGAACCTCAAGACCCAGGACCTCGTTTTTAACAGCCGCAGGAATCAAAATTTCAGCATCGAAGAGCCCGGATATCAATAATAGTTGATTTATTTTGGCGAGAAGAATCAGCGGTGCCGCATCAGCAACCAGGACCATATCAGAAATTTTCCATATCCCGTTGAAGCTCCCGAACGTCGTAATTCAATTCGATTGATTCTTCCGGCAGGCGCAGCAGAATGTCACGCAGAGAAAGCTCTGCGATATCAGCAGCCCGCGAGAGGCTAATGGTGCCGCGACGGTAGGCATCGAGTGCCCTTTCGGCCTGAATATCCTTAAGACCTTTTCGGATCAGCTGTTTGAGCAACGCCCCCCGATCCAAACCGAGATCAGCGGCCAACTCATCGATTTTGCGGGCCTCATCTGAGGCTAACCGGGTAGACAGTGTTATGGTTCCCATTTTGTATACACCTCGCTAATATGTATACAGTATATTGGATTGCCGTAATTGTCAACGGTAATGAAACCGTAATACGAAAAACAGTAACACGGTTACAAATTCCAATTTCCTCGAACCGCGCCGATAGTTGTGTGTATCGGCATAAACAACAGACAACAAACAACGGACAACTGACTCAGGCATTTGGCTTAATAATCACCTTGATCGATTCACGCCCGTCCATGACCAGCTGAAACCCTTCAGCAATATCCTTCAAAGGAAGCCGGTGCCAAAGGATATAGCAGTTGCTCGAGCTCGACGTCGTCCATGTCCTCGGGCAACGGCCAGCCCAGGGACGCCTGCTTGAAACGAAAAAGATATTCGCCGACCGTACTTCGGCCAATCTGGCAGCTTTGGTCGATTTTACGGTTGCTAAGGTCACAATCAAATTTTTGCCGGAAAACTTCGCGAATTTTGCGCATGGTTAGTCTTCCCGCTCATTTATTTTGCTTTAGAAAACCAGGTCCTCTGGGCCAGGATTCTTTACTTGTGGATATTGAAGTGCGGAAGCACATCATTCCATGACGGCAGCGATGTATTTAACGGATTCATGAAGCGTATCGGCTATCAAACTATCCGGCGGCACTTCAAAATCGTCGTTTTTGCAGATGGCCAAATGCCTGTCCCGCATATGGTTCACCGGAAGCTCAAGAGACATGTAGGGCCTGCCAAATTCGGCTTTTATGCCTCTCAGGATTTGGCTATAATCCGTAATCCCGTCGCCAACTGCGCTGAACAACCAGCGCGCCCCGTCCTGTTTCAGCTGCTTCAAGTGCCAACAGGCAGTATGCGGGGCCGCATTCTGATAATCGTGTACGGGCAAAATTTTTCCCTTGGAATAGGAGTATACGTTTGAAGCGTCATAGTTGAGTTTCACATTCGGGTTGTTTAGGGTCTCGATCAGCGCGGCGCCATCCGCTCCAGTGGCGATGATGCTGTCAGGTGCGCCGCAGCCCGGGTTTTCCAGGGCAAGTACCAAGCGGTAATCCTCGAGTACCGGCGTCACTTCTTCGATGCAGTCAAAGAATCCTTTTGCATTCTGTTTTACCGCACCATTGGTGATGACGATGTCAGCCCCCAGTTCTTTCGCAAATTCAAGCCTTTTTTTCATTTCGTCCGCATCATCGGGGTTGTCGCCCATATTGAAATGGACCCCGACTGATTTCACTTTTAGCCCGACCCGGGTTGTCATGGACAAAAAAGCGCGTCCGTTTTCAGCAGAAAAAAAATCATCGTCAATGATATCCGGGTAATAATTCTCGATATACGCCGGCTCCACGTACTTGAAACCTAACTCGGCAGCCATGGCAAAAGCATTTTCAAAATTCCTGCCATGAAACACAAGCGTGTTTACTGCCAAAAAATCTGCAATTTTTTCCAGCTCGCGCATCGCACTCCTCACGCCTTCATTTAGCGCCGTATAGGTCGCGTGCCTCTTCGGTGCTCATCACTTCATAGCCCATGGTTTCGATGAGCTGTGCCAGTTTCTTTACCAGCACCGAATTTGTTCGGGCCTTCTTGCCCGGGGCGTAAAAGATACTGTCTTCAAAGCCAACTCGAGCTTTAACAGCACCCAATACAATGGAAGCCGCCACAATGGAAAAATCGGTCATGGCATTGTGTGATATGCCAAAGTTGCAGCCTTGCGGAAGGGAATTTCGCATATGAATAATATTTTCGACAGAAGGTTGAATACCGGTGTAATAGCCCATGGCAAAATTACAATTGAGCGGGGGGTTGAATATGCCTTTTTCGATGAATCGTTCCAAGGTACATATCATGCCGGTGTCGAAAAGTTCAAGCTCGGGTACAACACTCCGGCTGAGAAACCTTTTTGCCCAGTATTCAATTTGGACTTCCGGATTCTGGAATATCAGATCTTCTCCGAAGTTGAGGGATCCCATGTTCAGTGACGCTACTTGGGTTCTATCGTCATCAATGGCACTGCAGCGTTCGTCTAAATTTAGTTCTTTTTCAAAACCGCCGGTGGAGCCCTGAATGATGATGTCCGATTTATCGCGGATCAGATCCAGGGTGTGGGAATAGACATCCGTGAGGTGGGTAATATCGCCATTTTCCATCCGTACGTGCAGATGGACCTGCGAGGCTCCGGCTTGGGCACATTCGGATACTTCCTCTGCGATGTCTTCGGGTGTCAAAGGGTTTATCACCTCATCATCAGGATTTGCTACACGTGCAACCGGCGCGACGGTAATCATTATTTTTCTTTTCATCAATGACCTCCAATTTTAATCGTCTTAGAGAGGATTTGCGGTGAATGGCTGTCACGACCAGTGCGACGCGTTTTACACCCGATAATCATCTGCAAACAGTAGCTCCCCATTTTGGTCCGACCCATGTCAAACCGTTGCTCTCCTATTATGGCGCTTGTGCGGAATTCTTATCCAGCTTAAGCATCTTGGCAAGGACTTCGTTCAATGACTCATCAGTTAGCACTTTCTTCCAGTCTGCCTTTATAATTTTGTCCTTGCCGTAGTCCATCGCAATCATCGCCGCATCCGACGCCGGATTCGATCCGAGCAACAGAATTGCGAGTTCAATTTTGATATGACCAAGTAAAAAGGACATCCCAGCTTCTTTGGGAATACCCCGTTTGTCCATTTCTTCTACGAGTTCCTTGAAAACCGAAACAAGAGATAAACCGCAGACCTCGACGACGGAAGGTTCCAGAAAGGCCATCTGCTTGAGCGTGATCTCAAATATTTGATCCACCGGGGCAAACATTTCTCGGACAACATCACATGCCAATTCGTACTTGTCGCGAGTACCTTTCCAGTGGGTTGATACGATGTCCTGCAGGCCAGATATACCGCCAAAATGGTCATGGTAGCCCTCAAGCGTGGGCTGATCTTTGAAAAGCGCCGGGTGGCAGGGATGTATCACGGTATAGTGCAAATCTTCCCTGATACATACCTGGTCCATATAGGCAGCGGCCGGATCCAGCAGGAGGACGATCGCATCGGATTTCATATCCGGAACGACCTCGGTTGTAATTTTATTGATGTAGAGATCCGGAACGGCCAAAATAAGAAAATCCAACTGACCCATCACCGCCGTCGGGGCCGACACCTCAATTCCGATTTCATCAAGCCGTTTAATGCCGGCCTCTGCGTTTTCGATGTAAAAAATTTCATTTGATAGTTTCTTTAGGTTGGCGCCGATGCGCATGCCCATCTTACCACCTGCACCAAGGATACCGATCTTAATTTCATTAGGAATACTCATGATCAATCCTCAAACGATTTGTTTATGATTCAATGCATCGAAGGTAATTTTATCAGCCGCCAATCTATCACTTAGTCGATTGGTCTGTTCATCTGATTGATCATTGGTAGTTAACACGCCACGTCAAAAAAATCAATGTTGACAATAGAGTCCGATTTCGGTATCCGATTGATTACTGATTCCGATTAATTGAGGCCTCAATATGTTGAGCTGGCTTGTCCCGTCGTAGCTCGGAGAGCGAAGTCGGAAGCGAAAGTCGATACGCAATTCACGTTTTTCGAATCATCCGCAAGATAATGAGAAGGTAATAAAAATTGTACTTCCTATATCCCCCAAAGGCAAATATCTCTGTTGGTGATTTTAACGACCCTAACAAAGAAGGCGTGATCAATGTTGATGTCTAAAAACGCTTTATATTATGGCAAGGAGGAGTCCTTACCAGAGCGAACAGAAGTTAAGGCCGGACCTTTGAAGCTCATCTATGAGGAGGGCGACCTGCGCTATATCAAACTGGGCAACCAGGAAATTCTGCGCCGGATATATGTAGCAGTCCGCGACCACAATTGGGACACCATCCAGCCGGCACTCTCCAATGTGCAACTGGATCAGGCCGGCGACTCCTTCACCATTACCTATAACGCGGAACATAAACACCACGGTATCGATTTCTTCTGGCAGGCCAGCATTACCGGAGACGCCAAGGGTACCATCACCTTTAAGATGAACGGCCAGTCTCGCTCAACATTCCTTCGAAACCGCATTGGCTTCTGCATTTTGCATCCAATGGCATGTGCCCGCGTCCCTGGCAGGATTGAACATGTGGACGGCGCAATCGAGGAATGCCCCTTTCCGCAGTACATTGCGCCGCAGCTTTTTAGAGAGGGCCATCCTTGGCCGGTAGCTCCATTTCATCAGATGCGGGCGTTGTCTCATCAAGTCCTACCCAACTTGTGGGCCGAGGTTCGTTTTGAAGGTGACATTTTTGAAATGGAAGACCAGCGCAACTGGACGGATGCCTCGTTTAAAATCTATTCCACCCCTCTGGAATTACCCTTTCCGGTAGAAGTCAAAGCCGGAACTGAAATCTTTCAATCTGTTACCTTGATTCTTAACGCTGAAATCCCTGAAACATCCATTGAAACAGCCGATGACAAGCCGACTTTTCTGATCGAACCGCCGACCGTGGCCCCATTGCCCAACATAGGACTGGGCGTTGCCAGCCATGGTCAGCCCCTCACCTTAAAGGAGATAGAGCGGCTTAAGACGCTGAACTTATCGCATCTACGGGTTGATTTGGAATTATCACAGCCTAATTTCAAAGCCAGGTTACGCCAGGCTGCGGCTGAAGCCAGAGGACTTAGCGTCTCGCTGGAAGTGGCCCTCATTCTGTCAGATGCTGCGGCTAACGAATTCAATGCGCTGATGGCGATTCTTGAGAAAGTAAAGCCACCGGTGTCGACCTGGCTTATATTCCATAAGGATGAGAAAACAACGAGCGAAAAATGGATAAAACTGGCCCGCAAGCAGTTGAGGGGTTACGACCCGGCGGTCAAGGTTGGAGCAGGAACCAATGCTTTTTTCACCGAACTCAATCGAACCCGCCAGCCGGCAGATGCGATGGATGTGGTAGCCTACTCTATTAACCCACAGGTCCACGCTTTTGATAACGCCTCACTGGTCGAAACCCTGGCTGCCCAGAAGTCTACCGTTGAAAGCGCCCGGCGGTTTTGCGGCAACTTGCCGTTGGCCGTCACGCCCATTACTTTCAAAATGCGCTTCATTCCCCACATTATCGGCCCTCAGCCTGAACCCGCGCCGGGTGAATTACCATTCCAGGTAGATGAGCGGCAGATGTCGCTGTTTGGAGCAGGTTGGACGGCCGGCAGCCTCAAGTATGTGCTTGAAAGCAATGTCTTTAGCGTGACTTATTACGAAACCACCGGCTGGCGAGGGGTTGTTGAAACGGAGACCGGCTGCCCGATCCCGGCGAAGTTTCACTCCCTTCCCGGTGCAGTCTTCCCGCTTTATCACGTCCTGGCCGACGTCGGAGCCTTCGCCGGCGGAGAGGTTATTCGAACCGTGTCCAGCCACCCGTTACAAATTGAGGGTCTGGCCATGCATAAAGATGGCAAAATCCGGGTGATAATTGCTAATTTGAGTGCCGAGCCACAGCAGGTTACCGTCCAGAATTTAAGCGAGCAGGTTTGGATACGCTGCCTGGATGAGACCAATGCAGAAAAGGCGATGCTCTCACCGGAGGTGTATCGAAGCGCCCAAGATGAAAAACAACAAACTTCTAATGATGGGATGCTGACCCTCAATTTGTTGCCCTACGCTATTGCCCGGTTTGACAATTGGGACAAAGCAGGAGCGATCTCGGAAAGTAAAACGAAGAAAGGGGAAAGCAGATAAAAGGGAAGGATCAAGAAGCAGTGAGGCCAAGAAAGGAGTGGTTTAGCAAAAGGTTAAGGAGAGAGCGCACACCCATAGAGGAAGACGGCGCTAAAATTTATACTTGGCAAACCTGTAGTTCGGTTTCACAGAGAGGGGGAGCCCTCTAAAACACGAAGGAGGAGAATGTTATGAAAAAATTCTGGTTGGTTCTTTTCGTTGTACTGGTCTCGATCACCGGGATCTTCGCCGGCGGGCAGTTCGAAAAGTCCTCCGCGGCAAGTGCCCAAAGCGCCTCTGAGCGTGCCGTCGAGGCGGCCAAGAAGTATTCCGGCATCACGCTCAACGTATTCTACGAAGCTGGCTTGCAGCCGCTCGACCCGAAGAAATTCACCGGCCCCATGTGGGAGAAACTGACCGGCATCAAGATCAACGTGATCGAGTCGCCGCTGTCGGAGATGTTCACCAAGACCATCCAAGCTCACAGAGCCGGCTCCGGCGCCTACGACGTCATCAATGTCGTGCCAAACCAGATGCCGGACATGGCTCAGGCGGGAGCCATCATCCCGCTGGACGATTTCGTGGAAAAGTACGGTTTCCGTGAGGAATTGCAAAAGATCGCCCCGGTCTACCGTGACAACCAGATGAAGGTGAACGGAAAAATCTACGGTTTTCCGGACGATGGCGACGCCCTGGTACTCTATTATCGAAAGGACGTGTTCACTGATCCGGAAAATCAGACCGAGTTCAAGGCGAAGCACGGTTACGATCTCGCACCGCCGAAGACATGGAAGCAGTTTTCCGAGATCGGCCAGTTCATCACCGACAAGTACGCACCGAAGATGTACGGTGCCGGCATGCTGCGCCAGCCGGGCAATGCGCAGTACATGGTTCAGGAGCGGTTTCGCGTCGAGGGCGGCAAGTTTTTCGACTCCGAGACCATGAAGGCGACCGTCAATTCCCCGATCGGCGTCAAGGTGTTCAAGGAAATGCGGGAGGAGAACAAGTTCATGCCGTCCGGCATCGAGCAGTGGGGCTTCATCGAGGCCTTCAACGCCTTGCTCTCCGGCCAGATCGCCATGTCCATCTCCTGGCCTCCGGTCGGACGTTGGGCGGCCGGTTATGGCAAAGGAACGGAAGCATTGAACTGGATCCCCGAGACCAAGGTGGCCGACAAGATCGGCTATGCGCTGCCGCCGGGCGGCAGGCCTGAACTGGCGGTCGGCTTTTCCCTTGCCGTCGCCTCGGGCTCTAAGCACAAGGAAGCCGCCTATCTGTTTATTCAATGGATGAACAGCGAGGAAATCAGCCTGCAGCGCGTACAATTGCCCTACGCTCTGCGTGACCCCTTCCGAACCAGCCACTTCGAAAGCGCGGAATATCGTTCCCGCTGGTCGAATGCGGGCGAGTATCTCGACACGCTGAAAGCCGGCTCGGAAACAGGACTTCTCGATCTGTCGCTCATTCAGACCGACCGCTACGAGGAAGGTCTCCGCCAGGCGATCACCCGTCTTTGGGCCGGGGATGACCCCAAGACCATTCTCGACGACTTGGCCGCTCAATGGGATAAACTGACCCAGCGTATCGGCGCGGAAAAGCAGAAGTCGGTGTATCTAGACTGGGCAAGAAAGCCCAACGCCTATCCGAAATAGCATTTCCGGCATAATTGAAACAGCGTTCCCGGACCCATAAATTGGTCCGGGGTCCGTTTGGGACGAAGGGCAAGTTGAGAGACGGAAAGATGCCGAACGCATTCTCCAGAACCATGGACAAGGAGCGGGTATTTAAATATCTGCTGATCGCGCCCGCGGTTTTCATCATCTTGTTGATCGGCCTCTATCCATTAATCAAGCTTATCGTCACGTCATTCCAGAACATCTCTTTGTTCGACAACGACACCAGCTATCAAGGATTCATCAACTACGCGCGATTGTTTGAAGACGGCCGCCTGTGGGAATCACTGCTACACACGATTGTTTTTACAGTGATCGCCCTGCCCATCGAACTGGTGCTCGGCTATCTGCTGGCGCTGTTGTTCCTTGAGAAATTGCCTTTCAAACAGACCCTGGTCGCGATCATCCTGCTACCGACGATCATTTCACCGATTGTCGCAGGCTCAACATGGCGGATGATGTTCGATCAGCGTTTCGGCCCCATCAACCAGATCATTGGTTGGTTAGCCGGCGGTGAGGTGAAGCTGCTCTGGACAGTGGAAACCGCCCTGGTGTGGCCAGCGATCCTGATCGCCGAAGTCTGGCAGTGGACGCCGTTCATGTTCCTGTTGCTGCTGGCGGCCTTGTCTAACGTTGACAAGGAACAGTTGGAAGCCGCCCAGATCGACGGTGCGTCCCGGTGGATGACGTTCCGACGCATCGTGCTACCCGCGATCCTCCCGGTCATGTTCATCGCCGTGTTGATCCGGGCCCTTGATCTTTTCCGGGTTTTTGACGTGATTTGGACCATGACCCAGGGGGGTCCGGGCACGTTTACCGAGACGATTTCCATTTATGCTTACAAGATGGCGTTCCGCGAATTCGAGATTTCCTATTCCGCGGCCATCGCCTTCCTGGTGATCTTCATTCTTACCGGGATCGTGGTCTGGGCTTTGCGGCGGGTGGAGGTGGCGCGATGATCCGCTGGGACAAGGGTTGGCGGCTGATTTTGCGGCTGGCATGCGCGCTGATCGTGACGATCATGTTCGTGTTCCCGGTTTATTGGCTTGCCGCCATATCCATCAAAACACCCGCGGAGATCTATGCCTATCCGCCGGTCTGGATCCCGAGCGAGGTGCATTTTTCAAGTTACGTGACCCTGTTTAGCGACGGTGACGCCTGGTCGGTCTGGAATTCTTTGGTGACCGCCGGAGTTAGCACCATTCTCGCCATGGTCATCGGAATGGTAGCGGCCTATTCAATTGTGCGATTCCGCACCGGTGGCGATCACCTGGCCATCTGGATCATTTCACAGCGCATGATCCCGCCTATCTGCGTCTGCTTTCCGATCTTTTTACTTTTCGTTTCCTGGCAGTTGGTCGACACCTATATGGGCCTGATCCTGCTCTACACGGCCTTTAATGTGCCCTATGTCACCTGGATGATGCGCGGCTATATCCAAGAAATTCCGCTGGAACTTGAACAGTGCGCGCTCGTCGACGGACTCTCCCGCTGGGCGGTTCTCTGGAAGGTGGTCATGCCCATGGCGCGCGCCGGCCTGTTCGCAACCGCGGTATTTACCTTCATTTTCGCGTGGAACGATTTTCTGTTTGCGCTCATTCTCACCAAGTCTGAAGTGGTGACCTATACGGTAAAAGTCACCGGTTACTTCGGGTCGCAATCAACTTTCTGGTCCAAAATCAGCGCCATGAGCATGCTGGGTGTTCTGCCGATGATCTTCGTTGTCGGCACCATGCAGCGCTTCATTGTGCGCGGCATCTCCCTGGGCGCGGTGAAAGGATAGGACATGCCCGATCTCAGCCTGAAAAACATCAACAAATTTTACGGCAAGGTCCACGCGGTAAAGAACATATTTATCGACGTTCCCACAGGCGAATTCGTAGTACTGGTTGGACCGTCAGGCTGTGGAAAGAGCACGTTGTTACGCTGCATTGCGGGTCTGGAGGACATTTCCGATGGCGACATCGTGCTTGGCGAGCGCTCCATCGCCGGTCTCGCGCCCCGCGACCGGAACATCGCCATGGTGTTCCAATCCTACGCACTCTACCCCTATCTCAATGTCTACGAAAACATCGCTTTCGGCCTGCGGGCCCGAAAGACGCCGCAGGCAGAAATCGAAAAACAGGTGAATTGGGCGTCCGAGCTCCTTGAAATCGGTGACTACCTGAAGCGTTACCCGCGAGAATTGTCCGGAGGACAGCGTCAGCGCGTCGCCATCGGCCGTGCCATCGTACGGGACGCGGACCTGTTCCTGTTCGACGAGCCGCTTTCCAACCTAGACGCCAAGCTACGTGACGGGATGCGCGAGGAAATCAAGCGCCTGCACGCTCAGCTCGGCAAGACGTTTATCTACGTAACGCACGACCAGATTGAGGCGATGACGCTTGCCGAACGCATCATTCTGCTGCGCGACGGCGAGATCGAGCAAGCCGGTGCGCCGCTCGGTCTTTTCGAGCAGCCCGACAATACCTATGTCGCCGGTTTCCTGGGCTCGCCGCCCATGAATTTTGTCGATGTGAGCGTGAGCGGAGAAACGCTGACCCTTCCCGACGGGCAGACCATACCGGTCGAGGGCGCGTTGAAGCACGGGACAACCCTCAAGGACGGGGAATTCACCTGGGGCGTACGGCCGGAGCATTTCTCCCATTCCGACCACGGCGCACGAATCCTGCGCGCCAATCTGGAGGTGATCCAGCCCACCGGTTCGCGGTCGTACGGGACGTTCAAACTCGCCGATACGCGTCTGATGGCGGAACTGGAAGCTCATGTCGGCGAACAGGATACGCGTGAAGTGACCTTGTCGGTGGCACTCGAACGCACGGTGTTTTTCGACAAGGAAACAGGCAAGGCGATACGCTGACGCACCTTGCAGGTTGAGATTGTAATGAAGGATGAACGATTTGGCGAAGAACAAATTACCAGCCAAAAGAGATCTTCACGAAACTAGGTCAGGTCGAAGTCTTGCAGGCTAAAGTTTTACAGGTTATTGATGCTTTCAGACAGGTCGGTGTGACATCAGTTACTTATTACTGTTAGAAATCGATTAATCGCGGGAGGTGCGAAGATGACCTACTCATTGCGGGCGCTCTATGCCGCTCGACAGGAATCGCCGGGACCTGTATGGTATTACATCGGGAAAGTCGGCGAATGGCGGAATTTATTTTTCTATTATTGGCTGATCCAGGGTGGTGGACACAATGTGCTCGTAGATACGGGAGTGCCTTTTAGCAAGCCGGAAGATTTTGACCTTCTCAACAAATCTCACCAGTACGTTGACCAACGCTGTGCCCATCCGCCCGATAAAGTAACCCAGCCTCCCGAAGCTCTTGCAAAGGTCGGTCTCAAGGTGGAAGACATCGATACGGTGCTGATTACATCGATGTCCTCTTATGCCACCGGCAACCTTGAGATGTTTCTGAATGCGGAGATTTACATGTCCAAAAATGGCTGGGATAACATCGTGGGGGGAGACGCGATGGGAATCTATGAAACCCGTGTGTTTTTCCCGAAAAAGACCATGGAATATCTGTTAGGCCCGGGAAAAGACAAAATCCACCTTGTGGAAAACGAGATGGAAATCTTGCCGGGGCTAACGCTGTGGTGGTGCGGTGCCCATCACCGGGGATCGATGGGTGTTTTTGTAGCGACGGAAAAAGGTAAGGTTGGATTTGCCGATTCCGTGTTTGTCTTCGAAAATATTGATGAAAAACGCCCAATCGGATGTCTGGAATCTCTTTCGGAGTGGAACAGCGCTTACGAAAAGCTGATGGGCGCCGACATTGTCATTCCAATTCATGAAGAGCGATTATTCGAACGCCATCCTGATGGTCTGATTGCTCAATAGGAAAATCGTATTCGCTCGGGTAAAGAAATCGCGTAAAACAGGTAACATTCTATTATGTGACAGAATTGGTTATCAAAAGCGAACTGTTTCAAGCCACCTCGCCACCACTTAGATTGTACATTATATATTTTCACTCTTGTCCAAAAACGGGTTTAGAATGAGTCATAAAGTGAGTAATAATACGAGTCATTGAAAAAAATCCTCCTTATATGTAGGGTGGTTGTTAATTTCGCCAAAAAATAACAAATACCCGCAACA